>ENA-ORRN01000004-ORRN01000004.1-human-gut-metagenome-genome-assembly--contig:-NODE-4-length-225366-cov-16.773828_pt1 | contig 225366 bp, 168 predicted proteins | sample MGYA00242174_ERZ509132 | MGnify/ENA primary metagenome ERZ509132 (study PRJEB26280, sample SAMEA2338671) | human gut metagenome | biome: human gut; feature: human-associated habitat; material: faeces... | reverse complement strand
CGGAGAGTTTTTTGAACGGCACGGGTTGTATTTCCACCTGCACGTCTATTCGGTCGAGAAGAGGTCCCGAAATGCGGTTCATATATCGCTGAATCTGTCCCGGAGAACATACACAGGTGTGCGTAGGGTCATTATGATAGCCACAAGGACAGGGATTCATGGAAGCAACCAGCATGAACGAACAGGGAAGAGTTACATTGTATCGGGCACGAGTAATGTTGACCACACGATCTTCAAGAGGCTGACGCATGGTTTCGAGAGCGGAACGGCTGAATTCGGGAAGTTCGTCAAGAAACAGCACGCCGTTGTGGGCAAGACTTATCTCGCCCGGCATAAAATTGGCTCCGCCGCCAATGAGAGCCACATCGGAAATGGTGTGATGGGGATTGCGGAAAGGACGAGCCGTTACGAGCGAAGTTTTATCGTCAAGGATTCCTGCCACAGAGTGAATCTGGGTGGTTTCAAGGCTTTCGGCAAGAGTGAGCGGCGGAAGAATGGACGGCAGACGCTTTGCCATCATCGACTTGCCGCATCCCGGGCTTCCAACAAGCAATATGTTGTGTCCGCCGGCGGCTGCAACTTCAAAAGCACGCTTTACATTTTCCTGTCCGCGCACATCTGCGAAATCTTCCGTGTACAAACATTGGTGCTCATAAAACTCGCGGCGCGTATCAACTTCGGTTGGCGCAATATCTTCCCTGCCATTGAAAAAAGCAGCTACCTGTGCGAGATTGTCAGCTCCGTAAACTTTCAGACGATTCACCGCAGCCGCCTCACGGGCATTGGCTTTGGGAACGATAAGTCCTTCGAAACCCTCCTTGCGGGCGTTTATGGAAATGGGCAATGCCCCGCGCACAGGACGAAGACTGCCGTCGAGACCCAGTTCTCCCACAAGCACGAACTTATCAAGGCGTTGCTTGTCAACAGCTCCCTCGGCAGCAAGAACACCTACGGCAATGGGCAAATCATAACCAGAACCTTCCTTGCGCAAATCGGCAGGAGCAAGATTAACTATGATATGTCCCGTGGATTGTTGGAAACCGCTGTTCAGAATAGCCGTGCGCGTGCGAAAATAACTCTCGCGGACAGCACTGTCGGGCAATCCCACAATGGAATATTTGGCACCTTTGGAAATATTTACCTCAACTTCCACCGTTTTTACGTCAAGACCGTTGACGGCTGCCGAATAAAGACGTACAAGCATGGGAAAAAGTTTTTGTTATGGCTTGATGAATTTGCCGAGACCTGCCTTGAGGTCGTTGGATTTGATGTCGCGGGCAAGAACTTTGCCGTCGGGCGAAATTAAAACGTTTCCGGGCACATAGCTTACGCCAAACTTTCTGACAAGCGGGCTTTTCCACGCCATTTGGTCGCACACATTATTGCCGGGAAGCGTGTCGCGCATCATTGTATTGCGAAAGCCGCGAATGTCATAGTCAAGGCAGACATTCACGAGGCTTAACTTGCTCATGAAAGGCTTTACGAGATTTTTAATGCTGCGTATCTGCTGGAAACTGTCGTATTCCCACGATGCCCAATAGTTTATCAAAAGATATTTTCCCGCAAAATCTTTAAGCGAAATCTCATTGCCCTTGTAAGTTTTTACCTTGAAATCGGGAGCATTTGCGCCCGGCATTGTGGAAAGCATGGGCATGATTCTGCCGGCAAGGCTGCTTAAATGTGAATTGTGGGGTTGGTTTTTCAGCAAAAGCGTCAAAAGCCTTTTTGCCTGCGGAGCATCCACGTTTTCAGTCTCAAGCAGTAAAGATTCCAACACAGCTTGCGCCGCCAAGGTCTTTGGATTTTTATTCACGAAGGCAGCTGCTATACTTTTTATCTGATCTCCGCGCTTGCCTTCTATATCTGCATAAAACTGTGTGAGCAATTCGTTCTCCTCAGTCTTGGTAACGCGTGTCTTTGTCAGGTCGGCGGCATCGGTAACAAAGTTTGCTTCCTTTCCGGGTTCGGCTATTATTGTGCGTTGTGAGAAATCGGGATACTGAATCGTCAGAATTTCCGGCTCGGAAAGCTCTCGTTCGTATTTGAATTTGCCATCGCGAATACGAAGAGTGTCGTAGCGGTCCTCGGAATAGATAAATATATCGGCTGAACGGATATTTTTGAATTTTCCGTTCAGCCGAAACTTGTTTTTAGGCACACCGCAGCCCCCGAAAACGAGAGCTGCGAGTGCAAATAGGATATAGTTGCGGCTGTGCATGATGCCTGCCTTACCGCATTTGTTATTTCACGATGCTCTTGAAGGCAGAATCTGCGGCATATTTGGCAAATTCCAAATCCTTGCCTGCATACGAAGCATAAGTTGCATCCTTAGCCACAGCATCTTTGAGATTGCCTATGACATCCTGCTTATTGCCTGTGCGGGCTGCGAGAACGGCTTTAAGATAGCTTGTGGTTGCATCAGCTTTTGCCACACCGGCAAGAGTTTTCGAAGCACTGTCGTAATCTTTGCTCAATATCTGTGCAAGAGCTGCGCTGTTGGTCTTAACGCCACGGAGATAGTTGGCAGCCTGAGCGTAGTTGCCTTTGGCAATATTGAGATTGCCGAGAGCTTCATTGTAATTGTTTGCGCCGTTACCCTTTGCTATATAATTTTCTGCGGCATCAACATCGCCTTCTGCGAGAGCTATCATGCCGGCATTGACATTGGCTTCGGGATTATTGGCTTTGGCTGCATTGGCTTTGGCAATATAATTTTTAGCTGCCGAAGCGTCGCCCTTCATATAGGCAATTGCAGCAAGATTGTTGTAAGCGCGATAATCCTTCGGGTAAAGTTCTGCGGTTTTCTTGTAAATGCCTTCCTGCTCTGCGGCGTTGTCGGTGAAAGTTGCGGAATAAAGAAGTTCTTCTACCGAAAGTTTCGAGGGATCGCTCTTGTATTGCTCTGAAATTTCGTCATCGCTGCGACCGATAAGGTCATAATTTATTGTGAGACGTGAACGGCGGAGTTGCGGAAGCACTTCGTCAGCCAATTCGCGGAAAGCCGAAGAAATGTTCTTTATCTGTTGCTCACGCTGTTCGGGATCTTTATACATTGAAAGCACGCGGAGAATAACTTCCTTGTCCTGAATGTTCGAAGCCGAAACAAGTTGCTGGAAACCGTCCCAGTCTTGGGCTGTGTAACGGGTATCTACGTTGGTGGCAACCTTTTCTTTCTTCAAAAGCCGGTTTACATATCCCTTACTTGTCTTCTCGCGCTGTGCTGCAAGTTTGTCGTTCAGTTTCAAACCGCCGTCGGGAGAAGCATAAGCCGAAACCTCCACGTTGTTAAGCTCCTTGCGGTCCTGATCAGCCTTGATGTCGCGCAGAGTCTTGATGAAATCCTTTACAGATGTCTTTTTCAACTCCGAGTTACGGATTTTAGCCTGCTGAATAAGGAACTGAATGCTTGCTTCCTGCTTCTGCTTCAACACATGTACGAATGCGTCGGGAGCAACTGCGGGATTAGCCGAAGCAAGTGTGCGTTTGAGCAATTCGCTCGTGGCTACTACGCCGTCGGCTACCTTTACATCGGGAATCTTTACGGTTTTCTTGCCAATCTTTCCGTCGAACTTCAAATAAAGTTCGCTCTGCTGCATTTCGGGAACATACTTGAAGGAATTCTTCATGGTATAGTTACCGCCAACCTTGTAAGATATTGTCTGATTGTTGCCTTCAACCTTTTCGCCTTGGAAACGCGCACTCTGACCCGGGGTCTGATTGCCGGCATACTTCATTACGGGGGTAACAGTTACCTCGGCTTTGCGCTTCATATATTTCTGCGGGAATTTTCCGTTTATCGTAACATCAACCTTGCCCCCGTTGGTTTCCATAGGGTTTGGTGTTACAGTAAAATTGTCGGCAGAAAGCGCACCCATCTTGCCACAAGATGTAAGAGCCACCGCTCCCGCCAAAGCTAATACGATGTTTATTGATTTTGACATTTTAGGTTTTTGTTTATTATAAGCATATTATATAATGCGCAAAGATAAGAAATTATTGTCATTCCCCGCCTTGCGTCGGCATTAGTTTTTGTGTCCGCGCCTTTATTTTATACACGTGCCGCCGCAACCGGCACGATTCATACATCATCGCTTGTCATGCGCACGATGCAGATTTGCGGATTTTTCATAATCCCTACCCCGCCGACGGCAATTCACACGCCCCTCTCCCACACCTCGAAACACTGCGAAAAAACGCTTTTTCGGGCGGTTTTATAAATCACTGTTATCCAAACATTTGAAAAGACGAAAAATACAAGGCACTTATTTTAAAACATAAGGCACATATTTTAAAATATATGGCTTGTATTTTTTACAACAAGCCATGTGTGTTTTTTTGCGGTTTTCTGCCGCAAAAAAATGTACCGCGCAAATCGTTCAGAAAACCTATGCGGGGATGAAATTTTGGTTGGAATAAAAATCTATTGCAATGAAATCTGTTGCGCTTCCACGTTGTCGCACATGAAAACGGATGCAGAGGGGCTGAACTGCCTCGGGTCTTCGGTGGTGAAGTATTCGCATTGCCCGTTTTTGCTGCATTGCGCATCCATTTCGGGATGTCGCACAAGATAGTCGGCAAGACTTTTTGCCACAAACTCGCCCTGCGGCACAAGTTGTATGTTTGCGGGGGTGTATTGCCTTATCTTGTCAATCATAAGCGGATAGTGCGTGCAACCGAGTATTATCGTATCTATTTCGGGGTCTTTTCCGAGCAGTTTGTCAATGTATTCCCTAACAAAATAATCGGCTCCGGGCGATGCATATTCTCTATTCTCGATTATGGGAACCCACATGGGGCACTCCTGACCCGTTACCTTTATGTCGGGATAGAGCTTGGAGATTTCCATGTTGTATGATTCGGAATGAATGGTGCCTGCCGTGGCGAGCACTCCCACATGACGTTTACGGGTTATGCTTCCTATAGCCTCGACCGTGGGACGTATGACCCCCAACACCCTTCTGCGCGAATCCATTTTGGGGAGATCGTTTTGCTGGATAGTGCGCAAAGCCTTTGCCGAAGCCGTGTTGCACGCCAAAATAACGAGTCTGCACCCTTTTTCGAACAATGTGTTAACCGCCTCGAGCGTGAAGCGATAGACAATGTCGAAAGAGCGCGTGCCGTAGGGCGCACGTGCGTTGTCGCCCAAGAATATGTAGTCGTATTTAGGCAGCACCTGACGAATGCGGCGAAGTATGGTCAGTCCGCCATACCCGCTGTCGAAGACCCCGATTGCACCTTTGCCGGGACAAGTCATGGTTTGATGGTTGCGATTTTCTCCTTTACAAGCAGCGTAACGTCTTCGCCCGTTGTTTTGTTTATAAAGGGGAAGCCTCTTTCTCCCGTATTGATGATTACATCGTAACCGCGCTCCATGCCAACAAGCGAAATGGCACTGTCGAGCTTTGTAATCAAAGGCTTTTCAAGTTCCTGCTGCGCCTTATTTAGTAAGTCGGCCACCTGATTGCGAAACTTCACTCCGTTTTCCATAGCCTCCTGCAATTCTTTCTGACGTTTCAGCATAATGGTCTGGGGAAAATCTTTCTGTCCCTGCAAAAACTCGAGATACATGCGCTTGAAAGTTTCCTCGTTATGGGCTGTTTCGGTGTCATACTTAGCCTTGATTTCCGCAAGACTCTTCTGCGCCTCGGCATATCCCGGCATCGACTCGAAAACAGCGCGGTAATCCAAATAGCCAAAGCGAGGCTGCTGCACAACAACGGGACGCTGAGCCTCAACGGGCATTGGCAGTGTAACAGGTTCGTTTGTCTGCGCATTTACATAAGATGCAGCGGCAAGCAATAACATTGCAAAGAGTGCTTTCTTCATAATTCGGAGTTTATATAATTCACCAAATGCAAAAGTAGCTTTTTATTCTTTCACGCCAAACATTCGGCATTGTTTTTTAGAGCCAATCCAAACGGTTTATAAGCATTACCCCGGCGCACAAAACAAAAAGAATCCGCAGCACAAAGGTGCCACGGATTCCTTTATAGTTTGGAATTAATCCGCAATCAGAGATTGGGGTTAAGTTCACTCCATTTTTCAACGGGAGGAAGCACACCCATAGCAATAACCTGGTCGCGCATGCCCTGAAGATGCTCGTAGCTTGCGTCAAGATTGGCAATTTCCTCTTTTGTACCTATTACAGGCTTGGTGTAAACGCCATCGGAAGTGATACGTGAGGGCATTGCCATCATAACATGGTTATAGCGGGCAGTATCTGCGTATGTACCGGCGGGATAATTGAATTCCTCACCGCCCATAGCACCTTCGATCATCTTAACAGCCAAGTAAGACGGGCTTTGGAAGGAACTGCGACGACGAAGTTCTATTATCTTTGCGCCGCCCTTTGTTACGTCAACCTGCATCTGCTTCCATTCCTCTTCGGTAAGACCTTTGCCGTTAACGGTAGCCTTTCCTGCAATTACGTCAAGGAGTTTTACGCCGTCAACAGTGGTCGGTGAAGCAAACACAGCCATTTTCTCGCCGTGTCCGCCGTATGTGTAAGCGTTCTTAACCACAGCCTGGCTAACGCCGAAGTGTTTTGCGAGCGCGCCTTTGAGACGTGTTGAGTCGAGAGCGGCAAGCGTTGCAACCTGATTAGGCTTCAATCCGCTGTGAACGAGAGTTACGAGACCGGTAATGTCGGCGGGGTTGAAAATAACTACCACAAATTTTGCATCAGGGCAGTATTTTTTGATATTTTCTCCGAGTTCCTGAGCAGCTTTCGAGTTCCCGGCGAGAAGATCTTCGCGTGTCATTCCCTCTTTACGGGGTGCGCCACCTGAAGAAATAATGTATTTTGCATCGGTAAAAGCTTCCTTAGCGTCTGTAGTGGAAACAATATTTGCATCATCAAACCCGCTCTGGCGCATCTCCTCTGCCACACCTTCTGCAGAGAACACGTCGTAGAGACAAATGTTTGGAGTTAATTTCAGCATCAATGCTGTCTGCACCATGTTTGATCCTATCATTCCGGCTGCGCCTACAATGGTAAGTTTTTCGTTTGTTACGTATTCCATGATTTATTTGTTTTTATAAATGTATGTTCTTACTGTTGTCTTGCCTCTTTTAGGCTTTCAACCACTGCAAAATTAGTAATTTTATCGCTTTGCCTGCAGCGGCGAAAACGGTTTAATGATTAAACTTTCTAAAATATTTTGCACATCGTCGCTTATTGTGCCGAAGCTCTTTGGGAGTGTTCGTTTTCGATATGCAAACGTTGCATTTTCAAAGGGATATTTCTTTGTTTTTTCCTATTCCCTGTCGTTTCTAATAAGTTCGAGCAGATGTTCAACGGCTTCGTTTTCGGGAATGTTGCGTTCCACGCATTCTTTCTTGCGATACAAACTTACCTTTCCCCTTGCCGCGCCCACGTATCCGTAGTCTGCGTCCGCCATTTCGCCCGGTCCGTTGACAATACAGCCCATTATTGCGATTTTCAAGCCTTTCATTCCCTGCGTGGCGGCTTTTACACGGGCTATTGTCTCTTGCAGATTATATAATGTGCGTCCGCATCCGGGACAACTTATATATTCTGTCTTGGTAATGCGTTGTCGCACCGCCTGTAATATGGAAAATTCTATCGACAATACGTCCTTCTGCGGTATTTTGTTGTTCTTTTCTTCGTGATTCTCGAATACGCAGATACCGTCTATGAGTCTGTCGAAAAGCAAATTGCTCAAATCGGCGGCAGAAGCTATTTCAAAATCCTCTTTTTGGTCGGCGGCAAAATCGTATGCCTTACAGAATATCACAGGATTCTTCACTCCCGCCCTGGTAAGCGAATGTATTATAGCGCGTCCCTCGCCGAGCGAATTTCGCGAGTCGCTTTTTATCAGGAGTACGGCATTGGGATTCTCGCGAAGGCATTCGGTTATCTCGTCATTGAAGAAAAACGGCACAACTTCTATGAATTTCAGCGGCGCTTCCTTCTGTTTCAGAAGTTTCATGTTGTCTGGCGTGTAAAGAGGGAACACGTTCGGACGACCGTCGTAGTTCGGACCGTCTACAATGTAATTCATTGTCGGGTCGTAGGTTTTCGTGGAATCGAATCCGCCTATATATACATAATCGGGGCGGTTATCCAATCCGTAGTCGCCTTTTGCGCAGCCCACGCCTATGACAACGGGAACGTTGTCTCCCCCGATGTTCATCACAGGTCGCGTGGCACGGCGTTCGGGACAGACATAATTGAAATTTTCAGGTGCAAGTCCGGAAATATGTTTCTTTCCACGGCGATAAAGTATGTGTCTGACCAGTTTGCGAGCCACAGGGATTTCGCATTCCGGCTCTTCCGACAGCGACACTCTGATTGTGTCGCCCATGCCATCGTTAAGCAGCGCACCTATTCCCAATGCGCTTTTTATGCGTCCGTCTTCACCTTCGCCGGCTTCGGTTACACCGAGGTGCAAAGGGAACTTCATTCCCTCTTCGTCCATTGTCTTTACGAGCAGACGCACCGATTGAACCATTACAACGGGATTGCTGGCTTTTATTGACACCACAACGTCAAGGAAGTTCTCTTTCACGCAAATGCGCAGGAATTCCATGCAGCTTTCAACTATTCCCGCCGGCGTGTCGCCGTATCTGCTCATTATCCTGTCCGACAATGAGCCGTGGTTAACGCCTATTCGCAGAGCCGTGCGGTGTTTTTTGCAAATTTCTATCAGTTGCACGAATCTTTCTTCGAGCTTCCGCAGTTCCGCAGTATATTCTTCGTCGGTATAATCTATATGTTTGAACACACGCGCAGGGTCAACATAGTTGCCGGGATTTATTCTCACGGCTTCCACAACCTTTGCCGCCGCGTCGGCAACCGCCGGGTTGAAATGCACATCCGCCACGAGCGGAGTCTTAATGCGTATGTTTCTGAGTTCTTCGTGTATTTTTGCAAGGTTGTCAACTTCTCGCGTTCCCTGAGTGGTCAGTCGCACATAATCCGCGCCTGCACGCACAATGCGTGATGCTTGTTCCACACTCCCCGCCACATCGTCGGTAGAAGTGGTATTCATGCTTTGCAGCCTTATGGGGTTGTTGCTCCCCAAAGGTGTGCGCCCCACATGCACGTTATAAGTTGTGCGCCTGTGGTAATTGAACAAATCTGTTGACATTTGCGGAAACCTTTTTATTTTCCTCCGGCATAGAGCACCGGGTTGGTGTCCTTGTCGTTATACATCTTCATTTGTTTGTAAACTTTCATGTATTTGCGCCCCGCTTCTATGTCATCGAGCAGCGTATCTATGGCAGAAGAAAGATCTTTCCACTGTTCGGTGAGAACATCAAGCTTCTTCCGGCAACGCTCACGGTGTTCTTCCAAGGCATCTTTCCTTTCGGCTTCTATTCTCATGTGATAAATTTTCAGCGCAAGGATTGCCAGACGGTCAATAGCCCATGCCGGACTTTCGGTGTTAATAGTTGCAGAGGGCAAAGTCTCAACATCTTTGTATTTTGTCAGAAAATAGCTGTCAATACGCTCCACGAGATCGGTGCGTGCCTGATTGCTGCGATCTATTCTGCGTTTTATTTCGAGCGCGGTGGCAGGTTTTATTTTCGGGTCGCGTATTATGTCCTCCAGATGCCACTGCACCGTATCAATCCATTCCTTTGTGTAGAGTTTATACTTTATGTCGCCCTCGGGATAAGGGTTGTGCATTGCGGAATCTACATTATCCGTCTGATGATAGTCTGTTATCGCCTGACGAAAAACGTGTCGGCAAATTTCAGTGAAAGTCATACGTTTAAGTCTTTTACGTTTTTACTCATGGCAAAAGTAATGTTTTTCCACTGAACCGCGCGGACTTTAAGCACAAAACATTTCTTTTTCTGTTTTTCGCCGTCCGTGCACAAGTTTTTCGGGACAGTTTTCAAAGCCTTTCAGGCATCTCAAAAAAACACATGGCTTGTTGTAAAAAATACAAGGCACTTATTTTAAAATACAAGGCACTTGTTTCAAAATATATGCCTTATATTTTTCGCGAAAAACGACACCTGATTTTCAGCAACTTACAAAGGCATAAAAACAGCCCCTCTCATCCGTGCCGAAAACACCGTTAGGGAGCACATATTTCCCGCGCCTCCGCCGACATTTCAATTTGGCAAAACTCCACGGGAACGCATTTCATGACATGTTTGTGCAATTACTTAAACAGAAAAGCATTACCTTTGTAAAATCGGGGAAAAGACGGCATACATGCCCCGCAAAATCATGAAACTGGTAATAGACGACAAAATACCCTATATTCACGGAATACCCGAAGCCCTCGGGTTTGAAACTCTGTACCTTCCCGGCGCGGAAATAACCCGCAGCGACGTGAAAGATGCCGACGCGCTGATTGTGAGAACCCGCACGCGCTGCAACGCCGCGCTTCTTCACGACACCAAAGTGCGATTCATTGTTACGGCAACCATAGGTTTTGACCACATAGACGCAGACTATCTCTACAAAGCCGGAATAGCATGGACCAACTGCCCCGGCTGCAACGCGGCATCGGTTGGGCAATACTTCCAAAGCTCCATGATTGTACTGGCAAGGCAGGGACTGATTGACATGAGCCGCTGCACGGTGGGAATAGTGGGTGTGGGACACGTGGGACGGGAAGTACAGAAAGCCTGCAGCCGTCTCGGATGCCCCACACTGCTCAACGACCCTCCGCGAAGCAATGCGGGAGAACCGGGATTCGTTGCTCTCCGCACACTGCAGGAGGAATGCGACGTGATAACCTTTCACGTTCCGCTTACAAAGGACGGCGACCACCCCACATACCACATGGGCAACGAAGAGTTCTTCGGAAGCCTCGCCCAAAAGCCCGTGATAATTAACGCAAGCCGTGGCGCGGTGATTGACAACGATGTGTGGCTGAAACATCTTGAAAACGAAACCACGAGAGCCGCTGTCATAGACACATGGGAGCACGAACCGCAGATTAATCCGCTTCTGCTTGACAAAGCAATCATTGCCACACCCCACATAGCAGGATATTCCGCCGACGGCAAGGCAAACGCCACGCGAATGTCCCTTAATGCCGTGTGCAAATTCTTTAATCTTAAACCGGATTTCAAAGTAAACCCGCCCGCACTGCCTCACGACATGAAACCCATGGAGAACGAGGACGACAGGGTGCTGCAACTTTACAACCCTTTGCGCGACACGGAGCTTCTGAAAGCCGAACCGCAAAAATTCGAATGGTTACGGGGAAATTATCCTCTGCGGCGCGAGAAATGGGATTGAACTTCGACTAAAACAAAAATATTATAATTATGAGAAAATCAGCTATCGTTATCGCCACACTGCTCTTGATGGTGGGCATAACCTCTTGCGACAAGAACAAAAAGCAAACCGAACAGGCACAAACCAATGCTGCCGTGCTGGCAAGCCTTGGCGACATAATGCAAGGCGACTATAATGACGTGATAAGCCGTATAGACGGCAGCGGACGCTTTTCGCGCGATGACATATTCGGAAACAACCACGAATTTACCTCAAAAGAACGCGCTCTCAACTATATTGCTTCGGTCAACAACGCCACGTTTTTCGTCATGGACAGTCTTCAGCTCACAATAGAAGCAGCTGCCGTGGCAAGTCCCGACAACCAGATGCTCGGAAAGCTTAACAAATTGGCTAAAAAGTACATCACCGTATGCAAACATCCCGCCGATTCGCCCGAACAACTGATTGAAACCTGCAAAAGTATAAGCGAAGCAATCAAGACAACGGTCAAGAGCATGGGCAAAACCGACGACGAAGCCATTGCAAAGCAAACAGCCCTCGCAGGAAACGCCATAATGCACAAAGAAATGGATGCCGCAAAAAAAGCAACAGAGGAAAACAGTGCGGCAGCCGAGAACAACAAAATTGAAGGCGAGAAATTTCTGAAAGAAAACGCAAAGAAACCAGGCGTAAAGACACTTCCCGACGGATTACAGTATAAAGTAATTAAAAACGGAGGGGGAGTTTCACCCGGAAGTGCCTCGACGGTTGTAGTGGAATACGAAGGCAGACTTACAGACGGCACGGTTTTCGACAGCACAGCGAAAAGCAACAAAGGGAAACCCGTAAGTTTGGGAGTTTCTTCGGTTATGCGCGGCTGGAGTGAGGCTTTGCAAATGATGAAAAAGGGTTCGGAATGGGAAATATACGTTCCCTACGAACTCGGATACGGAGAACAGGGCGAAGGCAACGTACCTCCTTTCGCAGTTATGATATTCCGTTTGAAACTTATCGATGTCAAATAAACAGCGCAGCCACATGAACCACACCACATGCCGCAGGTTTTTCGGCACAAGACACACGGCGGTTCTCACGATGCTTGCCGCCATGCTTTTTCCGCTTTGCGCCTTTGCGCAAATGCTCGATCCCGTAAAGTTCAGGGTTGAAACGAAAAAAGTGTCGGACACCGAAATAGACGTAACTTTTACCGGCAAAATCGAAGGCGGTTGGCACGTTTATTCAACCAATGTTCCCGACGACGGACCCACTCCCGCTACGTTCCACATGGACAATGCGACAAACATAGAAAGACTTGGTGCGTTGCAGGCAGGTAGCGGTGCAATCAGAAAGTTAGACAAGGTGTTTGAAGCGGAACTTGAATTCTTCGAGAACTCCTGTCATTTCACACAACGCCTTAAGATTACCGGCAAGAACTATTCCGCCAAAGGCTATCTGGAATATGGTGCGTGCAGCAATGTGAGTTGCATGCCGCCTACGCAGGTTGATTTTTCGGTCAAGGGGAACGACGGTCCCGACAATGCTCCCAAGAAGGACGAAAAGGCAGAAGTTGCGGCGCAAACCGCCATTGCCGATACCGTCAGCCCTCTTGTTCCCGCTGACACGACATCTGCTGCACAAACTGCGGTATCCGCATCCGACAGCGCGGCACTCTGGGCTTCGCAAACCGAACTTCTCAACGCGCAGAACGGCATGTCGTCGGATTCCCACCGCTCTTTGCTCGTGATATTCCTGTTGGGAGTGCTCGGAGGTTTCGTTGCGCTGCTTACGCCATGCGTCTGGCCAATAATACCAATGACCGTAAGCTTTTTTCTTCACCGCCAGAGCGAGCGCAGAAAGGCTGTACGCGATGCCATACTCTACGGCGTGGCAATAATAGTTATTTATGTGGGTCTGGGATTGGTTGTAACATCTATTTGGGGCGCAAACAAGCTCAACGCTCTCTCAACCAATGCCATTTTCAACATATTTTTCTTTTTGCTTCTCGTGGTCTTTGCCGCGAGCTTCCTCGGAGGTTTCGACATAACCCTGCCTTCGTCGTGGGGTAATAAGGTCAATTCCAAAAGCCGCTCCACATCGGGCATGGCAAGTATCTTCCTCATGGCTCTTACCCTGGCAATAGTTTCGTTTTCATGCACCGGTCCGGTCATAGGATTTCTTTTGGTAGAAGTTTCTTCCACCGGAAAAATTCTTGCTCCCGCCTTGGGAATGCTCGGATTTGCCATTGCCCTTGCGCTGCCCTTTGCTTTCTTTGCGCTGTTCCCCGCCGTGATGAAGAAAATGCCCAAGAGCGGCGGCTGGATGAACACGGTGAAAGTTACATTGGGTTTCGTGGAACTGGCATTTGCACTGAAATTTCTTTCGGTTGCCGATTTGGCTTACGGGTGGCACATACTGGACCGCGAAACGTTTCTTGCCCTTTGGATAGCAATCTTTGCCGTTGCGGCATTCTATCTCTTTGGGCTGATAAGCATTCACGGCGACCGTGGAAAGGACATCTCCGTTACGCGACTGTTTCTCGGACTTGTCTCATTGGCTTTCGCCATATACATGGTGCCCGGACTTTGGGGCGCACCGCTTAAAGCCGTAAGCGCATTCGCTCCGCCAATGAACACACAAGATTTCCGACTCGGCAATGACGAAGTAAGTGCCACATACACCGACTACCATGAAGGCATGAAGGCATCAGCCGCCACGGGAAAACCGGTTCTGCTCGATTTCACGGGATACGGTTGTGTGAACTGCCGCAAAATGGAAGCATCGGTATGGACAGATCCGGGAGTAAGCCGCTTGTTGAAGGAAAAATTCATACTCGTATCGCTCTACACAGACGACAAAACTCCGCTGCCAAACAATGTGGAAGTGAACATAAACGGCAAGCGCAAAACGTTGCGCACTGTGGGCGACAAATGGAGCTACCTGCAACAGATAAAGTTCGGCGCAAACGCCCAGCCATTCTATGTGGCGGTGAACCAAAGAGGCGTGCCGCTCGCAGGATCGTATGCGTTTGACGAGAACCCCGCCAACTTTGAAAACTACCTTAAAAAGGCTCTCAAGATAATTCCCGCAAATTTGCCGAGATAAGTTTCAGTACGAAACAGAGTCTTCAAGATTCATAAAAACATTGCATATTTCGCAGAGATATGCAATGTTTTTTGGTTTATATGCGCACATTCTAAAAAACACATGGCTTGTGGTAAAAAACACAAGCCATTTATTTTAAAACACAAGGCACATATTTCAAAATATGTGCCTTGTGTTTTTAGCCTTTTCAAGTTTCTGATTAACAGCAACTTACAAAACCTTCCAAAAATCATTTATCTTTTTGGTTTTCAGACATTTGCAGAAAAACTGCACGGAACACTGTCTAAACGAATACTTATGCACTCTCGCTCTTTCGGCAGTTCATGAGTTCGTAAATCTCTTTCGTGTCGGCAGGAGTTAACGGATAGAAATTTCCCACGGGATTGCCCTTGTGGGCATGCAGGCTCTTTACGAGCAAATCGATGTCGGGATTCTCAACGCCCAACTCCGCAAGCGTTACGGGCATCCCTATGGAACGGAGGAATGCTTTGAAACGCGAAATTCCCTCGAGCGCATCGCTTTTGTCGTTGCCCGAACGTTCCACACCCCACACCGTGTGAGCCAACTTGGCTATCTTCTTAACGTTGTGCGATGCCATGAAAGTTTGATATGCAGGCGAAACAACCGCCAAGCCCGCTCCGTGTGTAACTCCATAGATTGCGCTCAGCTCATGTTCGAGAAAATGCGACGTCCAATCCTCCACAACTCCCGTACCGCAGATTCCGTTGTGCGCAAGTGTGCCGCTCCACATGAGATTTGCCCTCAAATCATAATTTTCCGGCTCGGCAAGCACTCGGGGAACCAAATCAATTATAGTGCGAAGCAAAGCCTCCGAAACATTATCGGTGAGTTCCGTGGCATTGGTATTGTTGAAGTAACGTTCCAATATGTGCGCCATCATGTCAGTGGCTCCCGCCGCCGTCTGATAGGGCGGAAGAGTGAAAGTAAGCTCCGGATTCATGAGCGCGAACCTCGGGCGCAGAACCTTAGGCGTTTTCAAACTAATCTTTTGCAATCCGTCGAGCTTAGTAATCACACTGTTTCCCGAACCTTCACTACCTGCTGCAGGAATTGTAAGCACCACGCCCACGGGCAAAGCCTTTCGGAGCGTTTCCTTTCCCGCCCAGAAGTCCCAGAAATCGCCATCGTAAACAACGCCTGCCGCCATAGCCTTTGCGGCGTCTATCACGCTTCCGCCGCCAACGGCTACCATGATGTCGGCATCAAACTTGCGGGCAATGTCAATGCCCTTGTAAACTTCCTTGTCGGTTGGATTGGGCTGTATGCCGCCGAGAGCGGTGAACTCAACGCCCGCTTTTTTCAGCGATTGCTCCACACGGTCGAGCACACCGCTTCGCACCGCGCTGCCACCGCCGTAAACAATAACGGCACGGCGTGCACCGCAATTCACGACGCATTCGCCGGCTTCGTTTTCCGCACCGCGCCCGAAACGAAACTCGGTGGGACTGTAAAACAAGAAATTATCCATAATTTATTATGCCTTTATCCTTATATCTTTTCAGCAGTCAGCACAATGTAGGGCGACATGAGGCGCGAGGGAACGGGAAACAACTTCATGGCATGGCTGAAAAATTTTACAACCTTGCGTGCAATCTTGTTTTTAACACCTTTCTGCGGCTCCAACCACAACATAGGTTTGGCGGTGTACTGCACCTTCACGTCCTTGAGGGGCAACGAACCGAGAATAGCGCGAAGCCGCGAAGGAATCATGGAACTGATGTTGTGGGCATCGTAGTTGCGGCGGTCGAAAACCTTTTGCACCCATCCGTTAAGCCCTCTGAAATTCGGAAGAGCAATGAAAAGCGTTCCGCCGGGCTTTACCAAATCCACATGGCGGCGTATAACGTCTGCCGTGTCGTCAAAGTGCTCAATGAAACCTATTGAAAAAACAAGGTCGTACTGTTTTTCAGATTTGAAAGCAAAGAAATCGCTTTCGATATACTCAACATCGCCCTTACTGAAACCGTTGCTTTCTTCCAGACCGTCTATTATTTTCGGATCTACATAGAAATCGAGAAGTGTGGGACTGTATCCGCGACGTTTGAAATATAGAGACATTGTGCCGGGAAAGCCACCTATTTCAATGGAAGTCTTGCCCTCGCCGCCGTACATGGCAGGCGTGAAGTATTTATCGAATTCCGAACGTGTCGGAACCTTTTCATATATGTAATTGCTCCAGTATTCTTTCCAGAATTCTCTATCCGTAAGGTTATTCATAGTTTACGAAATATACTTTTCAGTTTGTTTATATGATACAAAGCCATTACCCACGCCTTATGCGGCTTGCTGTTGTAATTACGATACATTTGCTCGAATTTCAAACGCGCCAAAGGGCATTCTTCTATGCTGTCGGGGCGAAAACAACTTATTTTGCCTTCGAACAATTCGGTTGGAATCAATTCTCCTCCCCCGCAATTTGTTCCGGATTCGTCAAAGCCGTTGTTTGCCACGAGAGATTTTCCGGCATTCACGGAAATCATTCCGTTTACAAGCAGAGATGCTTTCCAGCGTATAGCCCAGGAATTGTTTTGTCCGGCAATCTGTCGCTCCAACATACGTGTAAAAGGATAAGTTCCCTCGAAATCGAAAGTTTTTGTAAGATTCTTTTCGCGCAAAATGCTTAGGAGTTTCTCGCCCGAGGGTTCGAATTTTTCCCAAGCCCTTTTCCATGTTGCCCATCCCCAACTGTCGGCATGACTAATGAGGAAAGTGTCGGGCAAACCGCGCATTTTGAACAGATGACCATGGACATTGCCCACGCGATAATCGTTTTCGAAAAGCTCAAGTGCGCTGTTCATGAATTCCAGAAAGTATGGCGAGAACACAAGGTCGTCTTCCACAACTATCACACGCCCGAAGCGATTCACCACATCGGTTACGCCGGCAATTACAGAGTTTGCAAGCCCCCGGTTCTCCTTTGCCTCGACCACGGTAACCGACTTGAAGCCTCGGATGTCCCTTGCCACACGCCGCGTCTCCTCTACCTTTTCTCTGTCCCGGCTGTTTTTCCATCCGTCACAGAACACAAACAAATCGGTGTCTTTTGCCTGCGGATTTTTAAGGAGACTTGCCACGCACATATTTGTATGCAGCGGTCGGTTATAGGTAAACAGAGCTATGGGAGCGGGATTGTTCATGATTATGATTGTTTTGTTTCTTCTATCAACTGCTCCACGCGCTCCTTGTCTGCGGGATAGGTGAGTTTTATGTTGTTTACGTCGCCGCGCACAAGGGCTATTTCGGTTTCGGGAAGGTATTTGCTCACCACGGAACAGTCATCGGTTGCGCCGAAGTCCTCTCTGCGCAATGCTTCGGTGTATGCCGTGCGAATTGTTTCGTATCCGAATCCCTGCGGAGTCTGCACATTCCAAACAGTGTTGCGGTCAAGATAGTTCGAAACCCTGTTGCCGTCGGAAACTATAAGGCTGTCGGTTGAAGGAACAGCCACATCCACCGCGCTATATTTGTTTAACGCCTCGCAAACTTCGGTTATTATACGCTGCGATACCATTGGGCGCGCGCCGTCATGGATAAGAACGTTACAATCGGGCGAATCGCATTGCGACAGTCCCGCATTGCCCGAAGCAAAACGGTTCATTCCGCCCGCGCATACCGCCTTGAGTTTCGTCCAACGGTTTTGCAGCACCACGGAACGCATTTCTTCAAGAGTTTCTATGTTGCTCACAATCACAATTCCCGTTATCAGCGGATTTTGTTGGAAAGCGTCCACCGTGCGTTCTATCATTGTGCGTCCGGCAAGCTTTACAAACTGTTTCGGAACTGAGAATCCGGCTCGGGTGCCCGTTCCGCCGGCAAGTATGATTGCTATGTTTTCTTTCTTAGGCATTATAAATATGTTTTATTGCCACTCCGCTTTTTTGCGAACTATTGTCAGTCCGTCGCGAATGGGAAGAATTACTTTTTCCACCGTTTCGTCCTCTGCCAGAAGGTCATTGAATCTGCGTATTCCGAGTGTCTGGCTGTCGCGGTCATATGCAGGGTCTATCACATGCCCGTCCCAAAGCGTATTGTCGGCGAGAATATATCCTCCCGGGGAAAGATATTTTTTTACGAGCGTGTAATATTCCGCGTATTGCCTTTTGTTGCCGTCTATAAAGGCGAGGTCGAAGCGCAGGTTGCCATTTTTTTCCGCGAAATCGGGCAAAATCTCGAGCACATCGCCTATGGTGTAGGTTATGCTGGACGCGCGGCGCGACCCTTCTATCCACCGGCGGGCGAAGTCCTCCAGTTCTTCGTTCACATCAAACGTGTATATCCGTCCGTGGCTCGGAAGTCCGTAGCTCATGGATATTGCGGAATATCCGGTGAATGTGCCGATTTCCAAAACGTTTGCGGGACGAATCATTTCCACGAGCATTTTCAGCAGAAGCCCTTCCACATGTCCCGAAACCATGTGCGGACGCACAAGGTGTATGTTTGTGGCGCGCCAAAGGCGGTAAAGGTAATCGTCTTCGGCAGATGAGCGGCTTTCTATGTAGGATTCTATCGGCATCTGCCCTTTTTGTTTGCAATGAGAGCCTCGAGAGCCAGACGATACGAGTCGAGACCGAAACCGCATATCACTCCCGCACAGGCAGGTGAGATCATGGAATGGCGGCGGAACTCTTCGCGGCGGTGCACATTGGATATGTGAACTTCCACAACGGGTGTGGTTACGGACTTAATGGCATCGTGCAGGGCAATGCTCGTATGCGTGTACGCTCCGGCGTTTAATATTATTCCGTCATAGGCAAAACCCACTTCCTGTATGCGGTTTATCAGTTCGCCCTCCACATTGCTTTGATAATAGCCCAGGTCAACCGAGGGATAGCGTCGGCGCAAATCCTCAAGATATGCGTCGAACGACGAATGACCATAGATTTCGGGCTCGCGCACTCCGAGAAGATTGAGATTCGGACCGTTTATAATTTCAATTCTCATTGCATCTGATTTATTTGTAACTTTGTACCAATGCAAAAATAAGAAAAATCCGTGAACCAAGACGCTGCACAACATGGCGAAGAACTGTTGTCGCTCTATCGCGACTACCTGAGATTGGAAAAGAACATGACTTCCAACACCGTGGAGGCTTACACTGACGATGTGGGCAAACTCCTGCTCTATCTTAAAGACGCGGGACTGCAGCCCGAAAGCGTGAAGCTCGAAAACCTTGAGCATTTTGCCGCAGGACTTCACGACATAGGCATAACTCCGCGCTCGCAGGCAAGAATCCTTTCGGGCGTGCGCTCGTTCTATAAGTTTCTGCTCATGGACAGACGCATTGACGCGCTTCCCACAGAGCTTCTGCCTTCACCCAAAATAGGCGAACATCTGCCCGAGGTGCTGAGTGTGGAAGAGATAGACCGCATAATATCGGGCATAGACCTGTCGGAAAAAGAAGGGCAACGCAACCGCGCCATAATAGAAATGCTATACTCGTGCGGACTGCGGGTAAGCGAACTCTGCAACCTGCTCATTTCCGACATTTGGAGAGACGAGGGATTCGTGAAAGTAATGGGAAAAGGGCGCAAAGAGCGTTTCGTGCCAATTTCCGGGCGTGCGCTCAGGGAGTTGTCGCTTTGGGAAGAGTGCAGATGCCACATAAACATCCGTCCGGGCAATGAAGACTATGTGTTTCTGAGTTTCAAACGCGGCAGAAAGCTTTCGCGCATCACGGTGTTTCACATAGTGAAAGTTCTGGCAGAAAACGCGGGTATAACAAAGGAGATAAGCCCCCACACATTCCGCCATTCGTTTGCCACCCACCTTCTCGAGGGCGGTGCAAACCTACGCGCCATTCAGGAAATGCTCGGACACGAAAGCATAGCCACTACGGAAATATACACACACCTCGACAACAGCCGGCTGAGAGAAGAAATTCTGCGCCACCACCCGCGCGCGTTTGCCAAACAACCGTCTGCCGACAATTACGACCAATAAGAAACACCTTTTTCGGGAATTTGCAGACGCTTTCTGCAACACCGCAAAAAACATAAGGCATCTCGTAAAAAATACAAGCCATATATTTTAAAATACAAGGCACTTATTTTAAAATAAGTGCCTTGTATTTTTAGGCATTTCAAACCCCTGAAACACAACAACTTACAAAACTTCCATCAAAACACCTTATTTCTTTGATTTTCAGCCGTTTGCACAAAACACTGCCGCTTTCGCAAACAAATACAAACACAAGAACTTGAACAAAAAGCAGAATTTTTCAAATTTTCTTGTTTTTGTAACATCCGTGTAACATTATTTGCCTACATTTGCTTAATCATCATAACCTCTAAACAAATTATGCTAATGAAAAAATTATTACTAACATGTGCAGCTTTCGTTTTGGCCGGCTTAAACGCCTTTGCCGACGAACAGCCCGACTATGTGAGCACCGGCGGAAACATCAAGTGGTGCTACATTCGCAGTGTGTACTTCGCAGACATGTACCTGCAACCGAACGGAAAAGAAGTTGTGGCACAGCCAAAGGCTGATTTCACTAACTTTGAGAATCTTGCAAAACAACTATGGTGCATCATGCTCGACGAAAACGGGAAGTACACCATAACAAACAAGTTCGACGGCAGACAAATAGACGTGGGACTGTCGGCAAAGTACAGCAACTGGGAATCAGTGCAAATGAATGACGTGGCAGCCACAAAGTGGATAATTCACAGCATGGGCGGAGACACCATAGCCCTTGAGTCGGAACTTCCAGCCCCGGGCGGCGGCGATATATACCGTTTCCCCACAACACATAAGGAAGGAGACGAAATATTTGTTTGGCTTGTGAGAGAGTCATACGGACTCGGATACGACGGAAACAGTCTTTTCGTAATAGAACCCTGCAACGACATTCGCGAACCGGAATATGAAAACTCGGAACGAGTAACATATTACGGAATATACAGCTCATTGCCCGAAGGAGGCATGATTGTAGACAATACTTCGGTAGTAGATACAAAATATCGTTTCACTGTTGTCAATCCCGAAAACGCAGACGAAACGGCACAGTGGCGTTTCGTGAGCTACGGACCGGGCAAAACGGCAATAATTAACCGCGCCACGGGAAACAGCATCTCGACATCGCTCTACGCAGACGGCAAATACAATCTGCCCGAAGCCGACGCAAAAAATATTATGCCAAAGACATGGAGTCTGAACGCCATAAGCAATTCCGAATTTGCCATATCTGCCACCGGCGAAGACGGTGTAGTGCGTTATCTAAACAATACCCGCGTGGGCGAAGAACCGGAAACTCTCGACCTTTCTCAGATGACCGGCAGCGGATTTGCATGGACTTTCGACAAGATGGGCGAAGCCGTTGACATAAACGACGCAAAAGCCGAAACTCCGGGCATAAGCGTGGTGAACGGAAAGATTGTGGTGGAAGGCGGAAAGAAATTCACCGTTACCACAACCGACGGTGTTGTGTTGCCGTCTCACTCCACACTACAAAAAGGCATATACCTCATCACCGTGGAGGGGAAGACAAAAAAAATCAATGTAAGATAATTCCAAAACTCTACGACAATGAAAAAAACTAAATATATCATAGCACTGCTTGTAGCAGCAATTTCTTTTGCTCTTCCCGCACAAGCACAAGAAAGAATACTTACCGCAATCGGGGCAACGGGGAAAACCGAGCTTAAAGTGGCAAACGATATAAAAAATCTCTATTTTGCCAACAAACCCGAAAGCAAAACTTTCAAAATAACAACCAATACCACGGTTAAACCACGCACCTCGGCTGACTGGTTTCAAGCTTCTATAAACGGGAACGTCGTTACCGTGAGCGTTGTCGAGAACTCCGATGCAGACTTACGCTCGGGCGAACTCACACTTGCCGCTCCCGACGGACAATCAAAGATAATAAACGTAACACAGCTCGGAACAAACCCGGGATTCTTTGTTTCAACCGACACGGCAAGGGTTAAAGGTATTGACGCAGGCGTTGTGGTAAACATTACGTCTAATACCAATCTCACCTTTACCGGTTCGGAATGGATTACTCCCAAAGATGCCACCCCCGTTGTGGGAACTAAAAACTACGTATTCATAGCCGGCAAAATGCAACAAGGCACACGCACCGGCACACTCAACGTTTCGGACGGAACAAACAGCAAAAGCGTAGTGGTGGAACAGAACTTCGAAGGTTTCCCAACCTTTATAGTAATGAGCGATCTGCACTTCGGCGCAGGCGGAGCTGTTGAAAGAGTAACGAAAAGCCTTCAAACCATTTACGAAAACACCAGCGACGTTGACGCACTCTTTTTGAACGGCGACTTAACCAATAGCGGAAATCTTTCGCAGTATAACGAAATGCTTTCAGTCATGAATAACGCCGAATTAGTTCCCGACTACGTGCAGCGTTATTACATTATGGGCAATCACGAATGGTACACCGGCGACGGCGGAACCCCTATGGGAAATTACAATTCCCTCGGCGTGGAACACGATAAGTATTTCGATATAAAAGGTTACCCTTTCATTTACATCGGACTCTCGGGCGGCAGCGAAGAAAACTATTCCCAGGAAAGTTTGGATTTCCTTCGCGAAAGTCTTGAAGACGCTTCTTTGAAATATCCGGGCAAACCAATTTTCGTTTTCCAGCACATTCCGGCTTACGGAACCGTACAAGGTTCAAACAGCTACGACGGAGGTTGGGGAACAAAAAAGGTTTACGAAATACTTAAAGACTTCCCGCAGGTAATAGACTTCAGCGAACACACACATTTCTCCTCACGTTGCCCGCTAACCTTCCATCAAGATAAATTTACGAGTCTTAACGACGGCGGCAACTTGAATTGCTATATTCAGAAAGGCATTGACATCGACGGCGAAATGCCTGAAGGAACTTCTACATTGTCCGAAGGAATGATTGTTACCGTAGAGGATGAAAACAATGTGGGAGTAAGACGTATTGACGGTGCACGTAACGAAGAAATCGGCGAACAGCTGAACTTCTCCGCACCTTACGACGGAACCAATTTCACTTATGCCAACTACAAAGGCAGCAAACCTGTGTTCGAAGACGTAGAAATCACCACAGAACAGCTTCAACCCACACAGCGCAAGGTAACTTTCCCCCAGGCTGTGGTAGACGAGAACGACCCGAACAATGTTGTGCTGTACTATAAGGTTGAAGTTATTGATTCGGAGGACAAAGTTGTGGCTTCTTCCAATCGTTGTTCGCGTTTTTACCTTGGCAGCGACATGCCGGAGAAACTTGACGTGATTGTAAACGGAATTGAGGGCGACGGTATGATGCGTATTCGCGTTACTGCCATAGATCCTTACGGCAACGAGAGTGATCCTATAGAAAGCAACGAGTTTGAACAGGGCGAATACAAGCCTGCCGAAGGAACACAAGTGCCCACGGCCGATTTGTTCGAACTGTCGGTTGACGACCAGGGCAAAGGTTTCGACAAGTCTCCCATGTCAAACCCCGTCATTACCTCCGACAACACCCCGATTCCCTTCTACGACAGCGACTATAAGCTCACCGGCGCGAAATTCAACCGCGACCGCTCGCAGTATTACGAGTTCGACTATTCTACAAACGACAAAATCAAAACCGCTCTCACAAACAATTTTACAATGGAGGCTTTCTTCATGTGCAATGAAGTTGACGGTTTGGAGCAATCACCTATGGGTACCCAGCAGGAGGGAGGCGTTGGTTTCTGGATGGACGGTGGTGGAAAATTCCACTTCTATGCAGGATACGGCGACGGAGGTTGGTATGACCTTGTATCCACAAAGAACATACAACCGGGCAAATACTATCACGCAGTAGCCACATTCGACGGTTCGAAACTCAAACTCTATCTCAACGGATACCCCGCAGGCGAACTTGCAACAAGCGAGCCGCTGAATTTTGCCCAGGAAGGATCGCAGTATCTTGTTGCCGGCGGCGACGCATCGGCTGATCCTTCTGTAATATGCGATGCTGCGCTTAATGGACTTCTTCTTGTTTCGCGCCTTTACTCACGCGCCATTTCACGCGATGAAGATTATGTGCTCTACAAGGATGTAATCAAGCACTATGTAGAACAAGGCGATGACGAAGAAATAGCCGACGAAGCACCAGTTGCCGACCTATTCAACATTGAATTCGGCGAAAACGGCACTGCAACCGATGTTTCAGAACAGCAGATACCCGTTACGGTGGGCACCACTGTTCCCGAAACATACTATAACGACACCTACAAACGCTGGGTGGCTAAGTTCCCCGGCGATGACAATCATTGCTATTTCGGTGTGCCATACAAGGAGAACGAGAAGATTATCGAGGCTATGTATACCGACTTTACTCTCGAAACTCTCTGCGTTATCAACAACGACAACCTATCTTCACTGCCCGCTGTTCTCAGTTCGCAGCAAACAGGCGGCGTGGGCATTGAGCCGGGTGAGGTTATCCAGGGCTGGGGTTACTTCAGCGGCAGCTATGCATCGGCTTACGCTTACGACTATCCCGTGGTCAAGAACACATACTACCACATAACCCTCGTGGTTCAGACTCTCGATGTTGAAACACCTGTCATGAGTATCTACGTTGACGGTAAGTTTGCAGGCAAGACCCAGCTGGCAGGTCAGATGACTCTCCCGCAGGACAACGCCAAGTACTTCTGCATTGGCGGCGACGCAAGTCAGGCAGGCGATTACGCAGAATACCTGCTCAAAGGCGAAGTTGCGCTGGCACGTATGTACAGCCACGCACTCACAGGTCCGCAAATCAAACGTTTGTTCGTTGACTTGAAGAAATAAACATCAACATACAAAACCCTGCAATCCGCATCTCCACCCGGGGATGCGGATTATTTTTTGCCCCATGCACATACAGCCCACAGCAATCCTTCAGGGAAAGGATGTTTTCCTCTCTCCGCCACTCCTGGATTTGAGAACGCCATGTCCCTTATTCATGACGCGCGTAACAGCCCGCATTTCCTCATTTCGAGAGGCGCAAAAACGTCTTACGACATGGTTTTTCGAGGGCATAAAAACAGGCAAAAAACGTCCTTTTATACCACACTGTTTTTCAGATACTTGAAAAGGCAAAAAATATAAGGCATATATTTTAAAATACAAGGCACTTATTTTAAAATAAGTGCCTTGTATTTTTTACGATAAGCCATGTGTGTTTTCGGGCATGGCAAAAATGCGGATTTTTAACGCTTCAAAGAGGAGCATTTTGCCGTCTTTGCCGCACTTCGACGGGGATTGTTTTCCGGAAATGCCGCACAAGATACGGCTTCAGGGATTTACGAAAGTTTCCAAAGCCCTTCCTCGCAGGTTACATGGTGTTCTTTTATGCCGATTTCCTTCATCCATGTGCGAGTCTCCACAGTTTTCAAAATACCGGTGTTGAAACCCTTGCCCTGATCATTGTTCCACACCCATGACGGCGTGGGCCACAAACAAACTCTGAACTTTATGGACTGATAAAAGTGTTTGTCGCAGCCGTTTTGCCCGTGATGGGCCATTTGCAGGTATTCGCAGTCGAGATCGTCCCTGAAAGGACCGTTGAGAGCAAGATTGCCACACTCTATGCCCGCATCGCCGAGAAACACAATAGTCTTTTTCTTGTCCCAAACCCTCATTATCATCGACGAGTTGTTGTAAGCATTTGTTGTAATCTCGTTTGCCACACTGAGAACCTTTAACTTCATGTCGTCATAAGAGAACACATCGCCGGGAGTGCGAATGTCGGTAACCGGAATGGTTGTCTTGTCCAACAAGTCGTAGAAGTCCTGGCAACTGGGGGAATAAGGACCTTCGGCAGCCTGCACCGTTTTGCTTATGCGGGAGTGATATATGTGCTTAATCTTCATTTCCTGCGGGTTCTTCAATATCTCGGTGAGCGCACCCATGTGGTCATTGTGGGGGTGGGATATGAACCACGCCTCAACCTCATTGCCCAACGCACCAATGAAACCTCGCAACGTGTTAGCCTCTTCGGGAAATCCGCCGTCCATGACTATTACCTTGCCTTTTGCGGTTTGAAAAACATAAGAATTGCCAATGGTGTTGCTGTGGCTTGGTATCTGCCAGAGCGTAAAGCCCGACTTCTTTTTGGAGTTCCATGTCTTGGTAATGTCGCCCGTTGTCTTTGCGCCGGCATCGCCTATAGCCATTGCCCCGGCAAGCATGGCGGAATATTTAAGGAATTCTCTTCTCGTTGTCATATACACAAAGTTTGCTTAAGATTAGTTATATCTGCAAAGATAAGCCTTATTTTCTTTCACAGCCTATTACATGCCGCCGCAGTTCGGCTTATTTTGCTAATTTCGCCACAAAAACATAATTATGCCGGGATTGAAAATTTTCAGAATCATAACTTTCGTTCTTCCATTCCTTGCTTTGGGATATGTCATGTGGCGTTCATGGCGCATTATGCCGTTTCCCGCAGGAGCGAAAACCGTTGTACTTGCCATGATGTTCGTGCTTTTCGCGCTCATGCCCGTGTGCATGTTTCCCGGAACGCTCGACAAACTGCCGTTACCCCTCGGCGCATTTCTCTATAAGGCAAGTTTGTCGTGGGTGTTTGTATTGATTTATCTGCTGCTTGCTTTCGTGATGACAGATTTGCTCGGAGTGCTCCGTATAATGCCCCTATCGCTGCGCGTAAGCAGCATGGCGGGCACGGCAATTGTTGCGGGAGTGGTAGCAGCGTTCATGCTCGCAGGCAACTTGAATTACCACCACAAACACCGCGAGAAAATAAGCATCACATCCCCCAAAGCACCGGCGAGACCGCTGAAGATTGTCATGATGAGCGACATACATTTGGGCTATCACATCAGGCGGAACGAATTCTCAAAATGGGTTGACATGATAAACGGTGAAAAACCGGACATGGTGCTAATAGCCGGAGACATAATAGACAGGAGCGTTGCGCCGCTGCTTGCCGACGATGACGCAAAGGAGTTCCGCAGAATTTCAGCCCCCGTATTCGCATGCCCGGGCAATCATGAATATTATTCGGGCATAGATAATTCGAAAGAATTCTATAAACTCGCCGGAATTACTATGCTGCGCGACACCGCCGTGTGCTTTGAAGGCATAAACATAATTGGACGCGACGACCGCACAAACCTAAGACGGAAACCGCTGCAGGCACTCGTTTCAGAAACCGATGGGAACAAATTCACAATACTCCTTGACCACCAACCGTACTCCCTGGAAGAAGCCGAAAAATGCGGCATTGATTTCGAATTCTGCGGGCACACACACCACGGGCAAGTATGGCCTGTTTCACTGATAACCGACGCTATTTACGAAGATGCCTATGGAGCGTTGGAAAAAAGCAGCACAAAATATTACGTAAGTTCGGGCATTGGAATATGGGGAGGCAAATTCCGCATAGGCACACGCTCGGAATACATAGTGGCAGAAATATCCCGCCCCCAAGATTCGTAAGCACAAAAAGCAATCGCCCTTACGTCAAAAACAACCGCGTTACCCCAACAAATATTTCCCCAAACAGGATTAAAAACAGGCTCATTTTTGCAGTTTTTCAAGACATTGTTTTCCAGGCATTTGGAAAGGCGAAAAATACAAGCCATATATTTTAAAATACAAGGCACTTATTTTAAAATAAGTGCCTTGTATTTTTTGCGATAAGCCATGTGTGTTTTCGAGGGTGCATAGAAAGTAAAACCGTAATTGTTTTCCTGGAAATTTTGCAGAAAACAAGAATAAAAATCATTCATGGAAAGAAGATACAGATAGATATTGCAACTACAATTAAAGCAAAGAAAAAGGACATCCCATATTACAGAACAAATTTAGGCAGGGATTTTTGTGGAATATGGAATTGTATGCAGAAGCGGTCTGAGATGCTTTTACCGTACAGCAGTTGCCTAAACATTAAAATGTGATTTCTGCGATAATGAGATGCATCCTATATGTAACAACACACAACTACGCAACATATATACATTCTAACGACAAAGTGTAAAAGAACAGGATATAAACAAATCGTGCGCGGCAATTATTGCTGCGCACGATTTTATTTTCTGTCGCACGAATGCGACTTTTCTGTCTGTTGTTACTTATCTTCCGGAAGTGCCAGATACCAACGTGTACCGCCTACAAGTCTGCCATACAAAGCAGCGTCATAGCCTGTACGGGGAGCCATGCCACGTGAAGCAATCTTCTTGGCAAGCCATTCGTTGTCGATAGCACCATTGCCCTTGTGATTAGCAAAACGGAGAAGATCGTAGTAACGATTTCCTTCGAATGCAGTTTCAAGTGCGAGTTCGTCGATAATCAAGTCCTCAACAGCCGTGATTACTTCGTCCTGTGTAATGGTTCCGTCCTTAACAGCCTGCTCAATGCCTACGCGATTAAGACTGTCGCAAAGAGTGGTTTCCCACTCTGAAGTCTGACCGTCCTTATCGGCACGTGCTGCTGCAATCTTTTGAGCTACGCAGAGGTCATAAGTGTAAAGGCTGTCGCAATAGCCGCGGGTTTCACCGCAACCAAGACCATGGATACCAGTGTAATTTGTAGCAGAGTTGTTAAACTTGCTGTCGGCAAAGTTAAGATAGGACTTTGATTGTGCATTAAGCATCTCGTTGAGGCTGATGTAGTATGCACCGCCGGCATTTGCTTCAGGTTTCAACAAATAAGGAATGTTCTTAATTGTATCAATGCTGATAGTGTCGATCTTGATGTTTTCAAGGTCTGTGCTGTCAACCTGAATGTTATAATTAATGCTGTCCTTATATCTGAGTGTAGGATAGTTGTCAGACATTGTACCATCTTTCAACACCGAGAATGCATGCTCGGGGAATCCTGCACGGTTGATAGCTTCAGCAAAACGAAGGTGTACAAGAGCCTTACGATAAACAGGAATTGCATAATACGAATTGTAACCGGAACCGTAAACTCTACTACTCTGCCAATCGAAAACCAAGTTTGAGAGAGGAGTACGTTTTGCAATGAAACGGAAGTCTTCACCGTCAATACGACGGAGAGGAGCAGAACCATTGAAACGTGCATCGCCCACGCCTTCATAGAATTCCTGTACCTCGGTACCGCCCGATGTACGATAGTTGCAATATACCTGTGCGGCATTAAGTCCTGCGTAATTCTCGGAAGGCTCAAGCTGACGATACTCTTCTTTTGGACTTACGCTGATAGAACCGCCGTTAGTTCCCAATGTCTGTGAAGAAGTTTGGAAACCGTAGATGTTCTGAACCTGAATGAGCACATCGCCCTGGCTCTTTGAAGCAGCACCGGGAATGATTGTGATAAGTTCATTGCCATTAGGCTCGTCATTGCTTCCTTGGTTACCGGTTGAGTAGGATGTGAAACGGCTTGACCAGCCTCCCATAGAAGGAATATAACGTGTACCTTCCTGAGAAATGCTCTCCGAGAATCTCATTGACTGATTGGGCACATACGGAGCCTTCATACGCATATACTTATAGTACATGTCGGCAGCCTTATCGTAATCGTTCTGCATGAGATAGAGGTCGGCCGTAACAAGACCTACGGGGAAGAAGCAAGAATTGGAAGGAATGTTTACCGAACCATTGTAATATGTTCCGTATGAGGGGAAACCAAACTGCTCCTGCAATTCGTATGCGCGGTCAAGACCTGCAGCAACAAGAAGGTCTGCAATGTTGTCCTTATTTATAACCTTACCGCTCTTAACGATTTCCTTACCTACAGAGCTGCTTGAAACAGGTTCTGTGAAGAAAGGCACTGAACCGTAGTTCTGAACAAGCTGGAGGTATGTCCAAGCACGCATTGCCTGAACCTGTGCCCATTCCTTCTGCATGTACTTAACTTCGTCTTTCACATCAGCAGTATCTACATAGTGAAGGTAGAAGTTGCACTGGTTAATGATATTGTAGTAGTCGGCGCACTGAAGGAAAGCGTTGTCGCCGTCTCTTTGATCATCGAAGTTGAAAATATGACTTACGCTGTCGCTGGTGTAGGTGGTGGCAGCAACAAGGTCGCCGCGCGCCTCACCAAGAATCACATCGCGTTCAACAATTTTCTGCATGCTCTTGAGTATGCCAAGATAGGAGTAGATAGAGTCTCCCGCATTTTTCTCGACATAGCGTTCCAGATCGGGCGTGAGCATATCTGAACATGATGTTGATAAGCCCACCATGCCCGCAAGCAGAATCACTAAACTTAATATAGATTTCTTTTTCATTGTTCCTGGAATTTTACAAGTTGAATGTTACACCGAAGTTGCAGCTGAAGCTCTGGGGCAAATAACCTGCATCAACACCCTGATAGAGTACTGAGTTGCCACAGGAAACTTCGGGATCTTCGCCTTTATACTTTGTAAGGGTGAAAATGTTGTTGCACTCTCCGAATACGGTGAGACCCTGCAACCAGCTAAGAGAGAGGGGCACCTGATATGTGAGACGCACTTTCTTAAGCTTCAAATAAGAGCCATTGTCTATCCAACGGTCGGAGAAACGTTCATTGTTAACCCATTCTTCTGTGTTGGTTGTGCTCATCAAACGAGGAATGCTGGTTTCCTGACCACTATAACGCCAACGGTTTACGAGAGCTTTTGACTGATTCCATACGGTATTGCCTTGTTCAAGCTGTGAACGCTGATAGTCGTAAATATCATTACCCAAAGAATATTTGAAGTTGATATCAAGAGTGAAACGTTTCCAAGAGAGCGAAGTGAAAATGTTACCGTAGATGTCGGGATTGGGATCGCCAATCTTAACCATATCGGCTTCACTAATCCAACCGTCGCCGTTTACATCAACAAAGTGTACATCGCCTGCTTTGAAATCGCGTGAAGGATCGCCAACAACACCGGTAGGATATTTGAGGTAACCGTATTTGCCTGCGGTGGAAGCCTCAGCATTGTCTTTGAACACACCTTTGGTCTTGTAGCCATAGAATACACCTGCAGCATAGTTCTTGGCGGTAAGCACATTGTTTTTGCCATAAACAGAAGTTGTGAAACCGTTAATGGTCTTATAGATTGTGCTGGTCATACCGCTTTCGTCTATGTTATAGAGGTTGATCTTGTCGGTAGAAGGAAGTTTGGTAATCTTGTTAGCATAGTGTCCCATTGTGAAACCTGCCTGCCATTTCCAATCCTTGCTGTTAACGAGGATGCCGCTTACAGATACCTCTACACCATTGTTCTGAAGTTCGCCCTCATTGGTCCACATGTTAGCAAGACCGGTAAGATAGCTTACTTCTTTTCTTGTCAAAAGGTTGCTTGTTTTGCTCAAGTAAACTTCTGCACCAAGACTCAAGCGGTTGTCAAGGAGATTAGCCTGGAGACCTACATTGAAACGATGATTGGTTTCCCACTGAATTTTGGGGTTCGCAATATTTGCAAGCTGGAGACCCGTTGAGTTATTGAGGAACTTAACGTTCTGGAAATATGTACGGGTAGCATAGTAGTCAATATCATCGTTACCGGTCATTTCATAACCTGCGGTAAGTTTGAGAGAGTTCACCCAATCGGCATTGAACCAATCCTCGGAAGAGATAAGCCATCCTGCCTGCAATGAGGGGAACAACCCCCAACGTACACCGAAGAGTTTGAGACCGGAATCAGCTTCCTTACCGAAACGTGAAGAAGACTCCATTGATACAGTTCCGTTAACAAAATAACGGTTACGGTAGTTGTAAGAAGCATTGAGATAGTATGCAAGATTCACCCATGTATCGTTTGTACCTCCGTAGTCAAGGAAGCTCAAGTTGTAAGAAAGGTTAGGCAACTTATCATTGGTGTTGTTGTAACCTTTTACATAGGTATTGCTATAGGTATAGCTTGAGAAACGCATACCTGCCATAGCGTCGAGGAAGTGCGCACCCATCTGCTTTTTCCACTCTGCACGCAAATCGTTGAACACTGTGGTCTCTTTGCCATACTGCGACTTAACAGAACTGCTGACAGAGCCGAGTCCCTCAATGAAACGACTGGGAGTACCGCTGTAAGGCAAGTAGTATTTCTCGCTTGTACGGTTGAGAATATAACTGAAACGATCAGAAATCGTGAGATTCTTATTCACAACATACTTAGGAGTTACATTGAGCATGAACTGTGTCTGCTCCATGTAGTTCTTGTCGTTACCCTTACCGTTCTTCAATATCCAATACGGATTCGCCAAAGCGTAGCTGTCATAGTTCTGAGCAAACAGGAACGGGTTGGGATCGGAATTGAAATACTTTCCAGAATATACGCGCTTGTCCATAGCCACCTTATTTACAAGGTTCACGGGATCCCATGTTACAACATAGGAATACGGGCTGAGGAAAGGAGCCTGAATAAGACCCAATACATTGGGCGAAGAAATGTTATCATTATTATAGTTTGAAGCCCAACCATTATCACGGAGGTTATAAGTAGAACGTCCGTAAGCAAGGTCGAATGAAGCATTAAGCTTGTCGGTAATGGTTATATCGGTGTTGAAACGCAGATTAAGACGATCGAAGTTGGTCATGCGTGCAGTTGCGTCAGACTTGGTGTAACCAAGAGAGAGGTTGTACATAGCCACGTCATCACCACCTTGTACGCCAACCTTATAGTTCTGCGTGAAAGCAGTACGATAAAGATTCTTGCTCCAATCAGTGTTGTTATGATAAAGAGGATAGTAAACATAGCTGGGATCTTCGTTCAAGAATCCGATATGGAAGTTGCTACTGCGGTCTTCAGAATCCTTATATGTACCTATAAGCTCTGAGAGATAGCTGCGATATTGTCCGGCATTCATAACGTCAACATAGTTGGGAGCTGTTTCAAAGCCACCGTATATGCGGGCATTAATACGTGTAGCCTGGCTCTTGCCACGGTTGGTGGTTATTTCGATCACACCATTGGAACCTTTGGCACCATAGAAAGCTGCACCATTCTTTACAACCTTTATGTCAGCAATATCATCAACGTCGATCATGTTGAGAACGTTATTGATGAATCCCTGATGAACCGTAGTACGGTCATACTGCATGTCCCAAATAACACCATCAACTACAACCAAAGGCTGTGCATTAGAGTTCAAAGAGTTTATACCCTGAATAAACATTGCTGCACCCTGCGCAGGAACTCCACCACGAGAAATAGTACGTACGGAACCGTTAAGGGTGTTTTCTATATCGCTTTCTGCAGTAAGAGCTGTAGTATTAACAGGATGAGCCTCAGATACGGAATATATGCTTACACCATCTTTATATACAGATTTGAATGCAGAAGAATACATCTTTACATCCTGTGAGCTTTCACTCTTAATGGCGCGCTGCATACCATTGTAACCCGTTACCTCAAAATAGAGAGAAGTAACGAACTTAGGAACAGAAATGGTATATGAACCATCTTCCTCGGTCATTGCTGTATAGAGCCTGTTGTTAAGAGCCTGTACTCGCACACCGCCAAGACCTTCGCCTGTGGCAGCATCAACCACCTTACCACTTACGCTCTTCATTTCATAAGTGGGTATATCCAATTTTTTGGGTTTCTTCTTTACGGCAGCAGAATCGTCTTCAACCACTTCTGCATCGTCAACGTCGTCCTGAGCCACCAGAACCGTAGTTCCCGATAACATGAAAAGACATACGGAGGCGCGTAAAGCCCAATGCATCAATTGATTTTTTCTATTATCTTTCATTTGTCTTTATTTTTAGTTAACAAGAACCTTATTAGTTATCAGATTCATCATCCTTGCTAACGAAGAGGAAGCAATCGATGTAAAGTGCCGGGTCATAAATTTTCTTCTGAGCGGCAGTACGTACAACAGATTTGAGCTTGAGCTTCGGATAGCAGGGTTCTGCACCCTTGAAAGCATAGGGGAACTCAAAGTCCTTGAAAAGAAGTACACTGTCGATTACACCGGCACGTGTTTCGAATTCCTTGCTTCCATCTTCTGCAACAGCAGCCTGCACTATGTCGCGACCGTTTCTGTCATTATAGTCATAAACTATAGAAGCCGAGAAATGATTACGTTTTGTTTCCTCAACAGACTGGGTTTTCTTATCCATATTAAGCGGAACCATAACAGCATAGATATCATACTTTCCAGAAAGGATGTTAGGAATTTTGAAGCTGACAGTAGGTTGTGAAGCCGAGCTAGATCCCGGGAAGTACGCAAAACTATTGTTGCTCACGTAACCTTTAATGGAATCGTTGCGGTTGAGAGATGTAAGATAAACGGAGTTTCCGTAATAATTACCGTTCTTCTCTGCCGAAGCAAAACCATTAATATCCTGATAGAACTGATACTCTGCTTCTACACGTATGGTAGTATGCCATGATTTACTCGGTACATAGCCATAGTTATCAATAGCATAAGCATATCCATTGGAAACCTCGAATGGTTCTGTACCTTCAACAATCTTTGAAAGATATGGTTGATGGATATTGGGATCATCAAGAGAAGTTGCGCCACCACGCACCAAAGAGTCTGCATTGTCTATGAAGTTCTTGAAATATGACAACGAAGATTTTGTTGCATCATATCCAGGCTGTTTTCCAAGACTTGTAACAATATTGTTAAGCATCACGTTCTTGATACGCACGTCTGCCATAGAGTCCGCATCAAATTTATTATAGAGGATTTTGGTAGTGTTGTCCTCTGAATAAGGATAGCTGCTCTTATACTTAAAGTACTTACTAACTTTTGCTTTTGCTTCGGTCCATGCTTTGTTTGTCGGGAATATACCCATAAGCAAAGAGTCCTCATTCTGCCAAAAGTTAAGGCTACCGATTACTTTGTTGCTGATCTGGAAAACAGAGTCTACATACTGTATTTCACCATTTACGGTAGCACCAGGAGTACTTGCACCCTTCATGAAAATAAGGGTATCATCTTCGTGGAGGAAATTATAAAGAGAATCCAAACCATCGGTAAACTCAATTGCCTCGTACAAGTTGGAAGCAAACGGAGCTACACCTTTTAGTTTATGAAGCGAACCGTTTGAAGCCTCATTAACCATTCCATCTATAGCAACCTTCTTGAAAGTATTGTCAAGAAGATTATAATCGTTTATCTTCGAGTTAAGCATCGTAACCTTTATAGTGTCACCGCCATTTACACCCGAGAAATTATAACGAGCAATATGGTTACGTACAAACTGTTTTTCTACCTCACGGTTCTTACCCTCATCAAGCATGGCAAGCCATTGAGCAGCATTATAAGTGCCATCCTCCGGAGCCCATACTGTGAAAGTCTGTGAACTTGCGAGCAACTGCGCGTAAGTTAATTTGCCAGTCTTCGAATACTCATCCACAGTAAAAGTGGTGCGTTCCAAAATTTGTCGCAAAGAATCCAGTTGAGGATCTGCTACAATTTGCTGCCACAACGACTGCTGGGGAGTAGAAGAATGAATATCAAAATGATCGTCAGAGCAAGCGTTAAAGCCTATCAAAGCCAACGTGCCAAACAGACCATATTTGAGCCATTTGCAATTTTTGATGTTCATATCTATATTATTTTATTTCGTAGTTGAATTATTTATATGAGAAAAGCGCGGTGGCACATTTGTTAGCGCAAACGCGCCACCACATTTTTTAGTTTCTCGATATAGTTTGATCCTTTTCCCAAGCCGGATTCTGGTGAAGCAGAGGATTGACCTTCATTTCATCCTCATAAACCGGAGAGTAAAGAGAATTCATTGAAGATAACTTCGCTTTCACTGCATTAGTATTTGTCGCATATTTAGAAAGCAGGAGGTTAAGCATATTGGAAGTTTTGCCGTCATACTCTGCAAGACGAACAAGATCGAACCAACGTTTGCCCTCGCCAAAGAACTCTCTACGACGTTCACGCATTACGAGCGAGAAGAGCTGTGAAGGAGTTGAATAGTCGTTAAGTTTCAGCTTATCACTTTCTGAAGTTACAGTTGGATTGGAACGATAAAGAATCATTGTTACATTGTTAAATGCACTCTCTATCTGCTCGTCTGTAGGAGCCTCCAAACGTGAAATTGCTTCAGCTTTCATAAGAAGAACATCACTCAAACGGTAAACAATCCAATTAGATCTGAAAGAAGATGTGCTCGATCTGCTTGACTTTGCACCCTCTGAATTATCGTTCAAGTTTGTGAATTCAGGAGTAGTCTGGCAATATTTTGCTATCTGGAACACACGCTGACCGGCTTCGGTGTATCGCATGTTTTCCCAACGACGCATGTCAGTTTGGCTGTAAACACCGTTCGTGTTGTCGATAGCCTTTGAAACTGCCTGCAGCGGAGAAGCTGCCTGAAGAAGACCTGCATTACTACTTTCTGCACAATACAATCCTACCTTATCCCTGTATGAATATATCGGAGTGTTCTTGTTGGAACTTCCATCGAACTGAAGTTCAAAAATACTTTCACTGCTATTTCCATCAATAAATATCTTACTATATATCTCATCAGAAACATTCTTGGTACTTCCGTTTGAAGATCGCATTCTGATTAAGAAATATGGATTATCCTGATTTGCAGCAGAGCTTTGATTATATTGAGGATTTTCTTCTTTGTAACGTGTAAGATACATATCCAAAACTGCATCGCAAAGAGTTATTACCTTCTGATAATCTTCCTGAGATTGATTGCCATATTTAGCTACAGAGTCTGTAGAAGCATTCTTCGCAGCACGCCACAAATACATATCTGCCAACAGAGTATATATAGACTCACGAGTAAAACGACCTTTATCTTCTGCCGTAGAAGAATAGCGACGCATACCATTGTCTTTTATTCTATCAACATCGTTGATAATCGAGTCAAGTACAACTTCTGCTGCTATCTGACGACCGGAATGTGCTCTTGCCTCACGGTCTGTACCAATTGACTTGAAGTCGAGAGGTACATCACGGAAAGTACGCACAAGGTAGAACATATTGAGTGCGCGCAGTGCCTTCATTTCTGCCTCAATAGGTTTCCAATCTTCCGTAGTGAAACTTGCGTCCCTGCCTATAACTTTGGGACCATATTCCAAAACCTTATTGCAGAAGTTGATGTCTTTATAGAAATCCGCCCAACTGAAGAGCGAGTTGGTCTGAAGCAAGTTGGCATTCATGAGGTCTTTCATGTCATCCCAATTCTCAGACAAGAGGTCAAAGTTATCAGAACGGCATTCCCCCCATATAACGAGCTTGGACATTATGCCGCTTCCGATGAATTGCTTGTAGCATCCACGCACAGCACTCTGCAAGTCGTTTTGATCCTCCCAAAACTCCTCCTCCGTAATCTTATTAGAGGGGTGAATCGTAAGGAAGTCATCACAAGATGTAGTGCCAAGCATTACCAAGGCAAAAGCAGATGTGAGCAGACCTTTATATATATTTCTCTTTTTCATCTTTGTTGAAATCTTTAAAATCCTACATTAACGCTGAATGTAAACGAACGAGAACGCGGTGTCTGCGAACTGTCGAAGCAAGGAGACCAACCACTCTGTGAGTGTTCAGGGTCAACACCAGAATATCTTGACCAGAAGATTAGGTTGTTACCTGAAAGAGCGAAACGCAAGGAACGGAGACCATAGCGTTTGAGCTTCTTGGAATCGAAATCATATGCAAGCTGCATGTACTGGAAGCGGATATAATCACCGGGTTCCACATAACGGTCGCTACAGAGAGCATTGTATGAAGTTCCTGCGTTTTCATTCATAGCACGAGGAATTGTGGTTATGTCGCCATTCTTGCGCCAACGCCAACGAGTAGCTGTACTTTGGTTACGGTTGGTACGCATATCCTCTGCTTGCATGCGAGCAAGGTTCACGATCTTGTTACCATAACGGAAGTTGAAGCTGGTCTTCAAACTCCAACGCTTGTAGTAAAGGTCAATACCGAAACCACCATTCAACTTAGGATTGGAGCTGCCAAGGTAAACCATATCAAGTTCGTTGATCTGACCATCATGGTTGATATCTTCGTAAATAGCATCACCACCACCGAATGTGTAGTTTCTACCACCATAGTTATAATACATCTGAAGAGGATTACCCTTCGCGTCATATATTATATTGCCATTAGCATCACGTGCAACAGGGCAAGTTGCATTGAAGCTGCCGTTAAGACCATACTTCTCTGCATAAGCAGCGGTACGCTCACCATAAATAGTATTCTTTGACTGATCTGCGAAATATCCGCTGTGATCATAGTCGAAACGATATACGCCTTTGTAGCGGAAACCATAGATACCACCAAGAGCATTACCTATCTGAACGCGGCTCATCCAAGTTTCATTATTATAGTTGAAGTCGCCATTCAAACTTGAAAGTACACTTGCATCCATCTGAGTGATTTCATTAACATTCTGAGCAATGTTGAACTTACCAACAATCTGGAACTTCTTGGGGAGAATGTCAATCTTCTTTGTTACGAAGTTAAGTTCCCAACCCTTATTCTCCATTTTACCAACGTTAGCCCATGCGAGGGTGCTGAAACCTACAGAAGAAGGAATTCTTACATTCTGCATCAAGAGATCCTTGGTATATTTGTGATAAACGTTCAAGTCAAACTGGAGAAGGTCTTCCAACATGTTGAGGTTGAAACCTAAGTTCCATGCAGAAGTCTTTTCCCATTTAAGGTCGGTAAGACGCAAGTTCTGCGGAGCAATTGCAGTCTGACCAATGTAAGAGCCAATGCTTGAGTATGTGTTATACATAAGACCTTCTTCGTTCGGTTGGTTACCGTTTATACCCCAACCCGGACGGAAAGCAAGCATATTGACAATCTTCTTAAGAGGCTTCATGAAAACTTCATCACTGATATTCCAACGACCGGAAACACCGGGGAAGAAACCCCAACGGTTATCAGCACCAAAACGAGTACTTCCGTCTGCACGAAGAGTGAAGTCTGCTACATACTTTGATTTGTATGAATAGTGTACACTACCAAGAATACCAATGCTGTGTCCTTTGCCTACACCTGTTGATGCCCCTGTGAGGTAAGCCAACACGCTCGGGTCGGTAATACCACCTGCCAAACCATTGGAAGAAATATTCTGGTTATCGCTTGAGTTTGTAGACATTTCCATACGAGCCATAGTAGTAAGGAAGTGATCGTCAGTCTTAAACTTAGGAGTAAACACAAGAGTGTGGCGAGTGGTGAAAGTAAGACTCTTTGATTCACCATCGCTTGCAAGGTTAACACCGCCCGAATCGTACCAGTGGCTACTGGTAAGAGAAGCAGGATAGTATGCCTTGTTGGTGTTTGTATAAGCCTTCATGTAAACCTCACCGGTATAGTTGAGTTGCGTTGCATTTTCATCCTTACCCAAGAACTTGTACTCAATCTGGAACTGCGGGTCAATAGCATATGTGCTCTCCTTAATCCAAGAGCCATTTGCGATAGCAACAGGGTTACCATTGCTAACCATATCGCTCAAATAATAAGAGCTAAGACCATCACGCACCTGACCTGCTGCACTTGCAGCGGGGAACATCTTAAAATATTCGTGAGTATTGTAGTAGCCTCTGGTTTCGGGGTCATACTCATAACGATAAACTGTCATGTTAGGCATTGCCTTGTATGCACGATCCAAAATACCTACATAGTTCTTCTTATTGTTTGTATAGGTAAGAGAGAAGTTTGACGAGAATTTGATACGATCACTAACGTAGTAGTCAAGAGCCATACGTGTTGAGAAACGATCGAGAGCCTGCTTGATAACAGTACCGGTCTCGTGGTCGTAGCTACCGGAAATACGGAACTGTGCTTTATCACCACCACCGGAAAGTACTACATTGTAGTTGTGAGTCTGACCAAACTGGGTAACTTCATCACGCCAATCGGTGTTCTTGTTAAAGTTGCCGAAATACATAGGACGGTTACGGTCGTATGAAATCTCAACAATGTCGGATGCGATATCGCTCTGTGAAGGATTGAAGTAAGCCTCCTTAAGCATCATGGTGTATTCATCACCATTAAGCATCTTCATGCCTTTGGGCTGCCATGAACCCGAGAAACGATAAGAGAAGTCAACACGTGCAGGACCACGGTGTCCGCGACGGGTTTTGATTTCAATCACACCATTAGCACCACGTGCACCCCAAATAGCGGTAGCCGCAGCATCTTTCAATACATTGATGCTTTGAATATCTTCTGGGTTCACAGAAAGCAACTGAGCAAACTGCTCGCTGTTATCCATATCCTGAAGGTCAATGTCTGAAGAGTTGTAGTTTTCAAGAATGTTACCATCAACTACAATAAGAGGTTCCTGATTACCATTGATACTGGTAACACCACGCAAACGCATCGTAGTACCCGAACCAAGGTTACCGGAATTCATCACAATGTCAAGACCCGCAATCTGTCCCTGCAAAGCCTGGTCGGCAGTTTCGAAAGAAAGACCTTTCATTTCGTCCATGTTAAGTTCCTGTGTTGCACCGGAAATCTCCTTCTTAGGAATGGACAAACCATTTGACTTAACACGCTGCTTGGCGGTTACGGTTACAGTCTTGAGCTGTGTTTTACTACGCAACTCTATACGGAACACCTTAGTTGCACCGATAACCTGACTGTACTTAGCATAACCAATATATGAAATCTCAAGGCGGTTTTTACGGTTCTTCACCGGCATGGAGAAGTTACCGTTAACATCCGTCTGGGTGTTCTCAACAATACGATTGTTCTGGTCCACCTCGACCACATTCGCCATAATCACCGGTCCGTCCGTTTTATTCCAAACGTGTCCGGAAATTCGATCCTGTGCTGCCACCGAAGTAAAGCAGAGGCACAGAGCGAAGAGCAATAGATATTTTATTTTATTCATGGTTGTTTATTTTATTTCCGAATACGATATTTAGCGATGAACTTTCTGGCAGCACTTGTAGTAGCCCAATCGCTGTCGTAGCGGTCATTTGTAAGCTCTTTGAAGTTGAGCACACCATCAATCTGATGAACAACTGCATAAGAAGAAGTTTCAATCTTGGTGGCGTCTCTTGCCTTTGTATTGAAAGTATAGTCGCGAGTCATGATGTTCTTCAAAGTTTCGTCGCTTGTTACGTGGCGAACGGGACCTTCAACATCATGTCCGTTTGCATCGGTGCTGTATACAGAACGAACATCCAAAGTACCATTACCCGTAGAAGAAACCTTAACCGAACGATAGCGGTTGGTCTCGTCATTAATGCAGGCAGTTTCATACTTTGTTGCTTCAACTGCATTGTGGTCAGCAAATACCGAATTATCCTGGAAGTGATATTTGAGGAAGTTTACAAGGCAGGTGATCATAGCCTGAGCTTTGAACTTGTACTTACGTGTAAGTGCAAGAATTTCTTCCTCGCTTGCACCGGCATCAGTTGCAGACTGAACTTCAGCTTCACCGGCGGTGATTACTTCTGAAATCTGATCCCATGTGGGAAGTCCGTGATCAATTGCGTCGAGCACAGCTTCGTTTGTGGGAACATAAACAGTATATCTAAATGAATTGAAGAAACGCACGTTATCAGTAAGACCATTCTGTGAAGATGTGAACACTGTGTATTTCTCAATTTCCGTATCCTTATCCTCCTGCTTCTTAACACTGTCGGCAACACCTGCACGGGTGAGCAAGTCAGCATCAATCTGGCAAAGGTTAAAGAACTGATAGAACGGAGAAGTTTCGCCTTCGCCCTGAAGCACACTGTAAACAGACTTCATTGTAGTCTGAATAGGACGGTTAATAATATATGTCATACCATTACCGTAACCTGTGGTTTCTTCGCGGCGGTCGTATGTACGTTCTACAGTAATTATTGAGTCGTTGTCAATTTGGAAACCGCCCTGAACATTGAAACCAGCCTGGGTCTGATCGAAATCGCTTGAAAGAGTTCCGTCCTCACGGTTGGAAATTTTCACAGCACTACCACCCTTAGTTACATAATATTGATTGAGTGAACCGAAACCGGTCTTTGACTCTGCGTCAGAGTGTACAATAATATGAGAATCGAGTAGGTCTTTCAGACGGTTGTTAATCTGGTCTGCAGAAACTAATTTAGGAATAGAACCACCAATTTCGTTTGTTACAGGATCCCATTTGTATGCACGAGCTTTTACAGGAGCTGTAGCATCAGCACGACGAGTACTGTAATAGAAAGAGAGAACACGCGGCTGTGTCCATTGACTTGTTACCTCATCATAATATGTTGAGAGAGCATTGTCAGTAGGAATAAAGAAGCTGAAGCGTGAGCTCATTGCCAAAAGGTAGTAAGAGAAGAACGAATTCAAAGGAGAAGAGTTCGGGTTGGTGATGTAAGAGTCATCGGCCGTGATAGCCCAGTTGAAAATCTTCATGTCCTTGCCTACAAGTGCAGGGGCGGAAACCGCTGCATACTTAGCAGGAGCGAATACCTGATTCATTATATATACAGCACCATTGTTTGCAAGAAGCGTGGTGTCGATTGTAGCACGGAAACCGTCAACGCCGCCCTCGATGTTACCGAACATCGGGTCTTTTGCGTCGTTCATAATAGTAATGTACTTGCTCGGCACGGAGTTGATGAACGAAGTTTTCATCAAGTTCTGCACAAACGGCTGAATGATACGAATAGGAATCTGGTCAGTGTTATATACAAGATTCTCCTTGGTATTTTCTTTCTTTGCGTAAGCCTCCATAAGGAATTCGCCAGCACCGCCCGGAAGGAAGTATTTCTCAAGCACCTCATCGGAAGGTACGAACATCGCACCCATATCGGTATAAAGTTGCTGTCCTTCGGGATAGTAACGGTTCCATCCCGGATCGTAATCCAAGATAAGGTTCTCGCTTACCCTTGCACCATAAGGATCGGTGTCAAGACGTCCACTCTGCGAACGAGCCGAATAATAACGTTTCTCAAACACAGAGTCGCGAATACCTGTAAGCTGCAAGTGCGAAGAAGTAAGTGTTGAATTATAGAACGGAGCCGAGAAACGGTCGAGCAAATGGCTGAAGAGTTTAGTCTTACCATTTGTACGAATCATTTCAGCCATGTTTGACGGAGAAATCAGAACTCGGTCCAATTTGTCAACATAACCATTCAAACATGTTTTGTCCTGTCCTATTACCTTGCTACCATATATATGAGCATCGGTCGGTTCACGTGTTGAGCCTACCAAAGTCTCGAAGTCGGCATCGGTAATATTTGTTTCACCCATCTGTCCTGCGAGGAAGTGGGTCATAAGCGGAGTAGTTCCGTCAAGCGCGAGCCAAACACCGGCTTTCTCCTGAGTACGGAAACGTTTCCAATAGTCAATTTCCACAGGTTCGGAATCATCATTGTTTTCGTTGAAGATTTCGGGAATATCCCCGCTATCCCAAGCGAAATAAGGAATAGAGTCGGTAACGGCTGCGGAAGTAGGCTGACGCAGGCACTGGTTCTTCGAAATTGTAGAACCGGAGCTGATGTTAGTCATCATCTCAAGAAGATAAGCATTGTTGAGCATGGAGGAACCCATGAGCAAATTCTTCATTGAGGTGGTGAGATCTTCATACTTCTTTACGCCCCACTCATTGTTTTGATAAAACTTGGCAAAAGCGTCGTCGTCGGCAACGAACAACGTCTTACTGCCGGTACGTTCCAAGACTTCTTGGTAATCCAAATCCTGAATTAGACGCACGGTGTTGGTGTAGTTCTTCTGTCCTACGAGATAATCGTAAATGCTCGCACCAAGCCAACTCGGCTTTTTGTCGGGCAAATCATAATCATCGGAACAGGAGTACGTCAATCCGCACATCGACAGCAGACAAACAGCCATCAGCCATTTTCCGCCTTCTTTGATCAAACGGTTTTTCATACACATCAAATTTATTTTATTATATTTATTCGTTTTCTTCATACCTTATTGGTTTTATACACGAGTAAAGGAGCACTGCCGGGATAGCAGAGCCTCCGATGAAATTTCAAGACACTTTTCATGTTTCATAAACGACAATTAAGGGCTTTGTATAAAGCCGGTTATTATGGTATTATTTCTTTAATCTCTTTATTGTTAATATCTTAGCTAAGCACTTTAATCTTGCAGGCGCAAGTTGCACCTCCAAAAGTACTGTTTTTTTTATTTTTAGCAAACTCTTATAGCAGTTTTTTCTGCTTTTTCACCTTCGCACCCCTCTGTTTTTATTGAGAAGTCGGGATTTCAATGCGAAAAATACGAAGATTTTTACATACAAAAGGATTTTGGGAGCATTTTTTATGATTTTAGTTTGAAGGATGCGATTTTTTAGGGTTTTGAGGCTCGAATTTTAACATTCGCGGGATAAAAACCGGGCAAAAACCGGTCTTTCGGAGCACAAAAATCGTGTGCATAAAACAGGAATGTAACGCTCTTCGAAAAAGAGATTTTTTTGCACAAAAACATTGCCGCCGCCAAACACGCAAACACGCCTATAAAGGGAGACACGGCTTTCTCTGTACACACTCCCCCGCATCTTCGTTTTTGCCTCTGATTTTCATGACACAAAACGGTACCTGTCGCATGTTCTTAACGGCATTTTAACACCTTTGCAGCATTGCGCTTTCGCTTTTTACAAAATACACACATTTTTACATCGCAGAGATAAAAACACATCTCAAACCTACTTTTTTGCTTTTCAAGCAAATTATCAAATCAACAAGTATGAATCGTGCAAAACTAAATCTATATTTAATTTTCAATTATCCATTAACACATTGCGCTTTATATGCGCGTAAGCGAAATACATACATTTTTTTACATTCACTAACATCGGGCAAACATTGCGGACTTTCTCGTGCGTTTTCGGCACGGTTTTTTTCCAAAATACGTCATCGAAAATAACACATGGCTTGTTGTAAAAAACATAAGGCATATATTTTAAAATACAAGGCACTTATTTTAAAATAAGTGCCTTGTATTTTTTGTCTTTCCACGTGTCTGAACAACAGCAACTTATAAACGGCGTTTTTCAAGTCTTCCGTCAATGATGCCGACGCATGCGGTTTCGGCGTAAACATAAAGAAATTCCCCTGCCGCGCACAAGCGCGGCAGGGGAACGTATATACCTGTTTTTATGCATCTTACCATTTATCTTCGGGCTTCTCGCCGTTGTAAACACTCTTGGGAACCCACTCTATGAAATCGGGACCGAAATTGGCAGGTCCGTTCAGCAGCGATTTCATACGCATATAATATGTAACACCGGGGCGGCAGTTCCCGGTAGTTACTATGTGGCGCAACTTTGCTCCGCCCGGTCCGTGACTGCGTCCGCCTTCGGTAACATTGGTTGAATTGAAACCGAAACTGTTAGGACATTTCATGAAAGTATGATTGCGCATGTTCTTATCATTTTCGCGATTAGCGTCCGGATTATCGGGATCGTCCTTCACCCACCCTATCACGGCTTTATCAGGTTCTATGCGGGCATCGATAGGCAGGCCCACCGCCGCAAGATTATTGGGATCGGTGCCATAATAAAACTGAACCATGCCGCGACCACTGTCATTGCAATATCCGAGACGGAGTTCATAGGTGCCTTCATAGGGAACGGGCGGAAGTTGCCAGGTTACATCGTAATATCCTTCAAGTACGAAGTCGTCTGCTTCGTAGTTGAGCCAGTTCACACTGTAGTTGTTTATGGAAATCATCAATGTCTGGTTCGAGAACTTCACTTTGCGCATATATCCGTCGGGTATCATATAATATATATTTGACGGCTGTTGGCGCAGGCCGTTTGTCATGAGTTCGTGCTGCATTGTCTGCGTATCCCAACGCATTCTTTCGTTGAGTACTTTATATTTTACATCATCATTATATATGAGTATTCCGTCTATCATGTGATAAAATCCGTTCAACGCCTGATTGTCGTGTGCGCCGTTGCCCGATTGTACGAGCAATCCCTTTATGGGCACTTCGAGTTCGCGGTAGCTGTCGTTATCATATTCGCTTACGTAGCGATTTATTCTGAGGCCTTCGGTTTGTTCTCCGAGAGTGAACTTAATGATACGGTGGTCTTTGCCCATAGTCTCAAAATATTCAAACTTATCTATGCCGAGTTGTTCGGGACGACTGTAAGAATATCCGAGTTGTCCCTTTGTGATTACAATATTATTGTATGCCATGCCGACATCTATGATATGATAACCCACAAACTGGTTCAATGCGTTGTCAAGGCTTTTCGGGTCGTCGGAATTTGCCTCGGGATAGTATTCTTTCACCTTGCGGTTTATCACGGGCATGACTTCGTCCCAGTTAACGACGTTTCCGTTCACCACTTCCAGCTTTATGCCCCACTCTGCTTCGAGAAGACTGTCGGGTTCTACGAATGCCGTGTAACCGCTATTATGATGAAGCGGCTCGTTAAGCAATTCGCCATACCATATATGCTTGTAGTTTTGCGGATGGTCTTGAAGTTCGTATTCGTCGTCGCGATATTTAGCCATACTGTCCGCCCACGACGTAACTTCGAGCAGATACGAGAATATGCGTGTGTTGTCCTGCATGCTCAGAAGTCCCGGAAGCGAAGTGGAGGCAGGCATAACCACATGGTCAACCACGTGGATTTGTCCGTTTTCCACCTTGTTGTCCGAACTAACTATGCGCGAGAACGTGTTTATTCTGGTAATTACTTTTCCGCTGTCGTTTGCTGCAAAATTTATTACTATGTATCGGTCCGCCATGGTCTTCTGTTGCAAAACACCCTCCTGAAAGTCGGTGGACTTATAGGCTTCTATGTCGCCGTTGTCTATTATGCTGTTAAAAACTATGACTTGTGCCAGCGAATCGCTGACATTGTTAACGTCAAAGCCGCGCCGGTTTTCCACGGAGTCCACAAATTCCTGAATGGCATCGTCTGTGGGAATAAAACAAGTATAATTGCCGCGACTTTCAAGCATGTGGTCCATTGTGGAACCGCGCCCCATGCCCGAACGCGCCTTTTTGAGCAAAACGAGATACTTGCTCAACTCCGGCTGCTGCTTCACAAAGCCGGTTACACTCTGTCCCGAAAACACATAAAGGTTCGACTCGTCAATGTTGTCGGAGCAGGAACTTACGGCAACCGAAACTATCAAAGCCATAAACGCGAACAATATTCGCGAAAGCAGTTTGGTGATAAATACATTACATGATTTCATGGTTATAAAGTATGTTATTTTTCCGATTCAAATTTAAGGTTTTATAAACAATGCAGCAAATAATTATCTGACTTTTTGTTTTTCTGCCGGTTCGGCTGATACCGGAATCCGTGTGCCACGCGCCAAACCGCAAGACCTACGCACAGACTCACAGGCGGCAAAAAGGCGTTTCGGCAACGCCTTTTTGAGGTCGGAATAAGTATTTGTTTTTCAAAGAAAAAGAACAGGCGAAAAATACAAGGCATTTATTTTAAAATAAGTGCCTTGTATTTTAAAATATATGGCTTGTATTTTTTGCGATAAGCCATATATTTTTTTTCGCTTCATGAAAACAGCTCCGAAAAATTCAAATATATGGGGTGCAAAATGCCAAAAAGCAACCCGTACGCCTTATTATATATTGCGTCATCTCGGCTTCCCGGATTTTACGAACCGAAAGTTTCCGAAAGTGATGCTTATGCACCCGCCGCAATGCCTGCGGAAAGAAACAATAATACCGCGAAACGTTACGGTTTCGCGGTATTATATATAATGTATGGTTCGCTTATTTCTCGGATGCGGTTTTCTTCTTGCGACAAACAGACACGACCACCGCTGCAACAAGTGCAAGCAACATCACAACCAATGCCGCGTAGGCAAGAGTCTCCGTTGTGTGGAGCGATTGCGGATCGAACTTCAAGACAAGCGTGTGCTTGCCGCCGGGAACTCTCAGCGCACGCAACACATAGTCGGCGCGACCAATCATGATGTCTTTGCCGTCCAATGTAGCCGTCCAACCGGGATAATAAATCTCTGAAAGCACAACTACACCGCCGTTCTTCGAATCCACATTGTATGTGAGTTCGTTGGGTTCGTATGCCGTGAGCACAATCTTCGATGTTGTGTCGGCGGCAGCATTTGCATAAGCCGCACCGAGCTCTTTCTCGAAACTCTTGTCGGCTACCGCCTCCACGCGACGGTTTATCTTTTTGAGCATAGCCATTTCAGCCTTCGCGCCGTCAACGTATGTGAGTTTGTCAACAAACCACGCATTTCCGTAAGCGCACGGATTTTGAAGCGGAATGGTCTTGCCCTGCTGCAAAGGCATTATGAAATACTTGGTGTTGAGCATGTTTATCGTAGGACACACCGTGTCGGCATCAAACTTCGAGAAGTCGCCGGCGGCCTGCGGAATTGCCTGCATCAATGCCTGCATTTCGGGTGCAATGCAATAGGTTATCAAATCCTGATAACGCCCGAGTTTGGCGGCATGATAGCCTCCTATGCTCTTATGCCAGTAAGAAGTTTCATTTTCATTGAATGTGTCGGAAGCAAAATTGAGCACGCGGTAATCAAGGCTCTTGTCCTGCAAAATCTGTTCGTCGGTAGCCGTCTTTGCAAACACCTGCTCCTTCTGAAGCGGGTCAACAAACATGTCGTTATTGAGATACCTGCGGTTCACACCCCACATGTCCACAAGGCAAAGCACCGTTACGGCAACAACCATCCATGCAGACTTCAGCTTTCCGCTTCGGTAAATCATGAGGATAGCCATTCCAACGGCAATAACCCAGAAACTTCTCCAGGCATCGGACGAAAGAATGGAATGGCGTATTGCCGTGATGTCGGTGGCAAACGAATTTACCATTTCGGGCTGCAAAATTCCGCGCAACTCGTTCAGGATTTTGTGTTCGTTGCCTGTGAGACAATCGCCAAAGAATGTGCCCGGAGTTATGGCAAACAAAAGGCAGAGACCGGCGGTTACACCGAACGATATATAAAGAGGTATGGGTTTCTTGCGCAACAAGTCGGGTTCGGAAACCATTCTCGACAACGTAAGAGCAGCGAGAAGAGGAATCGCAAACTCTGCCACAACAAGAATGGAAGACACGGCGCGGAACTTGTTATACATCGGGAAGTTGTCAATCATCCAGTTTGTAAACGCAGGGAAGTTATGTCCCCACGAAAGCAGCATGGAAAGCACCATGACCAACATAAGGCAACGGCTGACAGCTCCCTTGGAATAGAAAAGCGAAAGAATGAAAAGCATACATACAAATGCTCCGACATACACGGGACCGGATGTTCCCGGTTGCTCGCCCCAATATTGAGAAAGTCCCGGAGTGCTTCCGCCAAGTTGCGGATAAAGTTGCTGCAAAGTCTGCATGTACTCGGCATAATGGGAATCAGCCTGCGCTTTCTCGTTTGCAGTCATCGCGCCACTGGCACCGCCTTTGACATTCGGCACAAGCAGGGAGAATGTTTCCCCTACACCGTAGCTCCATTGAGTTATATATTCCTTTGACAACCCCGAAGCGGCACTCTGATCATGCTTTCCGGCAGTGGCAAGTTCGCTGCTGCCGCGCATTGTTTGCTTACTATACTGATAAGTATGGTAAAGATTCGACGAGTTAACGGCTACGCCAATCAGCGAAGCCACTACGAAAATTCCCACACCCTTCGCAAAGCGCACAAGTTGCTTTTCTCTTATTGCCGTAATAAGGAAACCGACGGACATAAGCACCATTGCAAAGATAAAGTAGTATGTCATCTGCAAATGGTTCGACAAAATCTGCCACGCAATGAAGAACATGGTCATCACACCGCCCCAAAGATATTTTCCACGGTAACAGAGCACCATTCCCGCTATTGTGGGAGGAATGAAAGCAAGTGTGAGAACCTTCCAAAGGTGTCCGGCACCTATAATAATAAAGAAGTACGACGAGAAAGCCCATGCCACCGCGCCGAAAACCGCTACGGGAGGACGGGCACGGAATGTGCGCATGAGTATATAGAATCCCAGAAGAAGGATGAACACATACATGGCGCAATCAGTGAGACCAAGTTCGTAAACTCTCTCAAGTCCCGACAAAACACTGCGCGATTTGTAGCTCGGAGATATCTGATAAGTCGGCATACCACTGAAAAGAGCGTTAGTCCAACGGGTATCGTTGCCGGTACGTTCGAGATATTCCATTCTTTCACGCCCCGCGCCCACGCCGCCGGTGATGTCGTTGCCCGAAAGTACGAGACCCTGCGTAATGGGAGTGAAAAAATATGCCACGGATACAAGCACAAACAGCACAACAGCCACTGCGTCGGGCGTAATACGCCTTAACAGGGATTTGCTTTGCGTTGTATTTTGTTTTTCGCTGTTCATATTCATATTTATATATACAAGCCGACGGAGACACGCGGTTTATGCGCATCTCCGTCTGCCTTGCGGTTTTTAATATCTGTAGAAGTCGGCTTTATAAGGACCGTCAACGTCTACGCCGATATAGTCTGCCTGCGCCTTGGAAAGCTTGCTGAGGTGAGCACCTACGCTTGCAAGATGCAGACGAGCCACTTCTTCGTCAAGAGCTTTGGGAAGACGATAAACACCTACCTCGTATTTCTTGTTGAAAAGCTCTATCTGCGCAAGAGTCTGGTTCGTGAACGAATTACTCATCACAAAACTCGGATGACCTGTGGCACAACCGAGGTTTACAAGGCGACCATCGGCGAGCAGGGTTATATGATGTCCGTCGGGGAACTGATAACTGTCAACCTGCGGCTTTATGTTTTCTGCCTTAATGCCGGGAACTTGCTTCAACTTGTCCACTTGTATCTCACTGTCAAAGTGTCCGATGTTGCAAACTATGGCTTCGTCGGGCATTTGCTTCATGTGTTCCACGGTTATTACGTCTATGTTGCCCGTGGTAGTAACGAATATGTTGCCAACAGGCGCAGCTTCTTCCATGGTTACCACCTTAAAGCCTTCCATTGCAGCCTGCAGGGCGCAAATCGGGTCAACTTCGGTAACGAGTACACGCGCACCGTAAGAACGAAGGCTTTGTGCACAGCCTTTACCCACTTCGCCGTAACCGGCTACCACTGCCACTTTACCGGCTACCATTACGTCGGTGGCACGCTTGATGCCGTCAACCAAAGATTCGCGACATCCGTAAAGATTATCGAATTTGCTCTTAGTTACACTGTCGTTTACGTTGAAAGCCGGGAAAAGGAGTTCTTTCTTTTCCGCCATTTGATAAAGGCGATGCACACCAGTTGTGGTTTCCTCGCTCACACCACGAATTTCTTTCGCAGTTTTTGCCCAGCGTTCGGGATCGGCAGCAAGAACTTTCTTGAGAATTGCTTTCAATGCGGCTTCGTCGCCACTACCGCTGGGAGTGTCGAGCACAGAAGCGTCTTTCTCGGCTTTTGCTCCGAGATGTATCATAAGAGTTGCGTCACCGCCGTCATCAACAATCATGTTGGGGAGTTTTCCTCCCGGGAAATTCATGGCTTGAAGCGTACACCACCAATAATCTTCGAGACTTTCGCCTTTCCATGCAAACACGCCCACTCCCATGTCGGCTATGGCAGCCGCTGCATGGTCTTGTGTGCTGTATATGTTGCATGAGCACCAGCGCACTTCCGCTCCGAGAGCCACGAGAGTCTTTATGAGCACGGCGGTTTGTATGGTCATGTGCAAAGAGCCCATGACACGTGCACCCTTCAATGGCTTCGAATCGCCATACTTTGCCTGCAATGCCATAAGACCCGGCATTTCATGTTCTGCTATACGAATTTCTTTGCGACCGAAATCAGCCAAACCCATATCTGCTACCTTGTAGGGCAGAGCGGAAAAAAGTTCTTCCATCTTTATTATATATTGTATATGTTTTCTAATTGGTTGCAAAGATATAAAGAAATTTTTCTTTGCCGCATGCATGTATCATATTATATTCTATGTTTGCATTGCGCCGGCACCGATGCACATATCGCATGCGGACCACAGTTTTTTGTTTCTCGAAAATGCTTTTCCGTTGCCCAAAATCACGATTTGCGAAGCATCGTTTCGGACGCTTTTCGAAACACATGGGACATAAGAAAAAATACAAGGCACTTATTTTAAAATATGTGCCTTATATTTTAAAATAAGTGCCTTGTATTTTTGGACTTTTCAAGTCTTTGAACTGCAACAACTTACAAAAGCCTCAAAATTTCCCTTTTCCTACCGGTCTCAAGCCCTCTGCGCCAGACACATGCAAACGCCGTGGAAGCCATGTTTTACAATGACTCCCACGACCCAATGAAGAAGTTAATGTAGACGCCTCAACGGCGTATGATACGGTTTATGAACACCCAGCCGCCGAACACTTGCAACAGCATTCCGGGAATGCCTATACGAAAATCCTGTGCGGCAGCAAGAAGAGAGCCTGTCATGACCCACTCGCCCAATGTGCCGGCTGTCTGATAGCACAAAACCACGAGGGCAAGCAGCAGGAGCGTGGCTTTCCTGTATCGCGCCGACGCGAACCCCGCAGCGAGAGCCAGCAGAACGGACTTCATGATTATTGCGGGCAACACCGCCGGTGCCGGCATGGAGAACAGTGCGGAATTAGCCAATGGCGAGAGCACGGCAACCAAGAGTCCCACGCGCCATCCGTATTTGTAAGCTCCCACAAGTGTGAAGAAATATATCGGCAGCCATATCATGCCGCCCTGATGTATAAGGTGGAACATTTGGGGCAACAATATATTGCCTATGGCAAACAACGCAGCCACCAGATAGGATTTCATCTCGCCATATCCCAGAGAATATAATTTTACGGTCCTTGCTTCCATTTTCTTTTCGGTTTTATTGTCAGTTTATATTATTATCAGTCTGTTTTCCATTCATCATCTCCGCCATTTTCTCCTTTATGGCGCGGAGCATGTCGGTCGGCGAATCCACGTTGCGGCACGCCGTTTCCATGGGACACCATCCCGTTTCATCGCGGTTCATTATGTGGTCGGTTTCATTGCCAAAGCTCACTGCCACGCCGTATTTTCGCAACAGTTCAACGGCAGGCGTGCTGATAAGTTCGGCATATACTTCGCGCACTTTGCCGAGCACCATGAGCGCGGCGGCGGCTTTGCCCACCACTTTGTCGGCTATTTTCGCGCCGTTCAGCACCTGCGGCTCTTCCTCAAGCACCCGGAGCAAATCTTTCACCCCTCTGCCCGAAAAAGTACGCACGCCGTGGTTCTCAATCACCAGCGACCAGTCGCCCGAGTGCAACAAATCCTTCACATCGCCTGTTTTCATAGCGTGCCTTGCTTCAACTGCTCCACGAAATGGTCAATGCGCTGCATCTCTTGCGGAATCTCTATGTTTTGCGGGCAATGTTCCACACACTTTCTGCATCCTATGCAATGATTTGCCTGACGCAGTTTCGGCACACTCTTGTCGTAGCCCACAAGAAATGCCCTGCGCGCCTCGCGATAGTTCTTTGCCTGCTGATTCTCCGGCACATTGCCCTCGTTTACACACTTGTTGTAGTGGACAAATACCCCGGGAATGTCAAGACCATAGGGACAAGGCATGCAATACTTGCAATCGTTGCAGGGAATCGTGGGATATTGCACCATAATCTCGGCAGTGTCGTAAAGAAACTTCATCTCCTCGTTGGTGAGCGGCTTCAAGGGGCAATAGGAACGCAGATTGTCCTGCAAATGCTCCATGTATGTCATGCCGCTAAGCACCGTGAGCACATCGGAAAGAGTTCCCGCATAACGAAATGCCCAGGAAGCCGCACTTTTATCGGGTTCGCGCTGTTTGAGTCGCGCCACGATATGGTCAGGCACCTTGGAAAGCCTGCCGCCAAGCAAAGGTTCCATGATAACTGCCGGAATTTTCCGTTTTGAAAGCTCGCCGTAAAGATATTCCGCGTCGGTGTTGCGGGAATTAAGCTCCTTGGCGTGCTGCCAATCGAGATAATTCAGCTGAATCTGCACAAAATCCCACTTGTAACGGTCGTGCTGCGAAAGCAAATAGTCAAAAACCTCAATGTCTCCGTGATAAGAGAATCCGAGATTGCGTATTCTCCCCGCCTCACGCTCCGCAAGCAAATAGTCAAGCATGCCGTTGTCAACATAGCGCGCCTTGTAAGCCTCCATACCGTTGTCTCCCATTCCTATAGCATGGAGAAGCATGTAATCTATATAGTCAACTTGCAAAAGCTTCAGGGAATTGTGATACATCTCTATCGACTTTTCGCGACTCCACGTGGAAGGATCGAAATTAGACAGTTTTGTGGCAACAAAGAACTTGTTTCGCGGGTGCCGTTTGAGCGCAATTCCCGTAGCTTCTTCGGAATGTCCCTTGCAATATGCGGGCGACGTATCGAAATAATTCACTCCGTGTTCAATGGCATAGTCAACAAGTCGGTTCACAGCCTCTTGGTCTATCTTGTCTTCGCCTTCCCGTGCGCTTTCGCCGGTAACTGTGGGCCAGCGCATGCAGCCGTAGCCGAGAATGGAAACCTTGTCGCCTGTTTTGGGATTGATGCGGTAGGTCATTTTATCCTTGGGAATGGGACCTTGTGCCGTTGTCGATTCGCCGTTCACTGGATTTTTTCCGGAATCACAGCCCACCAGCATAGCAGAACCGGACACTGCCGCACCGGCACCGAGTCTTTTCAGAAACTCGCGCCTGTCGATATTTTTATTGCCTTTTGTCTTCATAAGTTTTTCAAATGGTTTTGTGCTGTTCATGACCTTCAACATATATTGCGCTGAAAGGACGCGCCGGACACAGGTTTTCGCACGCACCGCAACCTATGCAGCGTTCCTCGTTCACCACAGGAATTTTAACCGAAGCCTCATCGTTGGGATTGGAAGCCACCATTGTTATTGCGCCGGCGGGACAATGGCGCGCACAGTTGCCGCATTCCACTCCGTCTGTGAGAGGTACGCAATTTTTCTTAACCCACACGGCATGACCTATCTGAGTTGACGATTTTTCGGCGGGAGTGATTTTGAGAATCGCGCCTGCGGGGCAGACCTCCGAGCATTTCGTGCATTCGGGTCTGCAATATCCGCGTTCGTATGACGAATGCGGCTTCATCAGTTTCCCGGGTCGCAGCACATCGTTGGGACATACCGCCACGCACAACTGACATCCCGTGCAATGGTCCTCCAAATGTTTCAAACTTACGGCACCCGGCGGAACAATGGGAGTGTTGCGGTTGGGAATTTTCTTGTCAAGAATCACAGCCAGCCCGCCGTCCACCGTTTTGCCTTGGGCATGAGCCACCGCAGTTCCGAGAATAACTCCCGCACCTACAAGAAAACTGCGGCGCGAAGCATCGGTTTTCTGCTCATCAGCCGCCTTTGCGGTAACGGATGCCACTGATTTTTTGCGCATTTCAAAATGTAGCGCATCATGCTTGCAATTGTCAATACAATCCATGCAAGCCACACAGCTGGAATAGTCAATCTTATGGTTCTTATAGTCTATGCAAGAAGCCTTGCAGCCCTTGGCGCAAAGCGAACAGTTGCGGCATTTGTCGGTATCTATAACCGGTTTGAAAAGAGCATGGCGCGAAAAAATGCCAAGCACCGTGCCCACGGGACAAATGGTGTTGCAATAAGTACGACCGTCGCGCCACGCAAGAATCACCACCACAACCAAAGTTACAGCGGCAAGAACAAGAGTGGGAAGCGCACGGAGCCATACTTCGCGCTCGTAGAAAGCATAACTTCCCGCACGTTCCGAAACGTATGCGAGCAAATTGTTACACCATATATATATAGGCGAAAACAAAGTCTGCGCAATACGTCCGTATGCACTATAAGGGTCGAGCAAACCCGCCAATCCCGCGAAAGCCATGACCACAAAAGCAATGAGAACCGCATAACGCAACCAAGACTTTTCCTTGGAATACGAGAAACGGCGGTTTTTGTGTTTACGCCTCGCGCTCACCCACGACACAATGTCCTGAAACACACCGAGAGGACAGATTACGGAGCAATAAACACGCCCCAGCAGGAGCGTAAGAACCAGCACGGCGATAATCACGCCCGCATTGAGAGCCATGACGGCAGGAAAGAACTGAATCTTAGCCATCCACCCGAACCAGGCGTGGATTGTTCCCGTAAAATCAAGGAACAGCATACTGACAAGCGCAAAGAAAACGATTGCCAAAGTAATTCTTATTTTACGCAGCATAGTGTAGTTTTTTGTTTTCTGAGATAAATCGTTTCAAACTAATAATCTTGTACAGCGCAAAATTAACAACATAATTAAATCTTCCACTTATAAATTTTACAGATTTCAGTACCAAAATTTCGGCAACACACATTTTTCGGTTCATCCCCGCTAAAAAACACCCTGGAAAAGACACCGCAGCCCGCCACGCCGTTTTGCGAAAAAACACACGGCATTCCGACACGTCAAAACACCGCGAAACAGCAAAACAAGCCGTGGAATATTCATTTTTTCCGCCTGCCGCAAAAAGCACAAGGCATTTCGTAAAAAATACAAGCCATGTATTTCAAAATATAAGGCACTTATTTCAAAATATATGCCTTGTATTTTTCCGCAATTGTACACATCTGAAAAACAAAAACTTACAAAACGCCGAAAACAACCCTTTTCAAAGCAAGCATTGCATATTTATTCGCTCGCACACTCCACCCCGCAAACACTCCCTCCCATTGCACATTTTGCCCGCCCCTAAGAAATATTTACAAATGCTTTTCACCTCCAAATTGCGCATAAATCAGGCGTTTTGTGCAAAATATGGACGATTTTCAAAGAAAAATTTTGCCATATTAATCAATAGATTTAATTTTGCAGTCTGATATAACAATATTATTTATCAAATTAATAAGATCATGTCTGATATCGAATCAAAAGTAAAAGCTATCATTGTTGACAAACTCGGTGTTGATGAAGCCGAAGTAAAGAACGAAGCAAGTTTCGCAAACGATCTGGGCGCTGACTCTCTTGACACTGTAGAGCTCATCATGGAGTTCGAAAAAGAGTTCCAGATTCAGATCCCCGACGACCAGGCAGAGAAAATCTCTACCGTAGGCGACGCTGTAGCATATATCGAGGCAAACGTTAAGTAATCCTACTTAACGTTTCCTTTAACATCTAACGATGGAATTGAAAAGAGTTGTTGTAACCGGCATAGGCGCCATAACTCCGCTTGGAAAGAATGCCAAGGAAACTTGGGAGAATGCCAAGAACGGAGTAAGCGGTGCTGCCGAGATTACACATTTCGATACATCCAAGTTCAAGACACATTTTGCGTGCGAAGTCAAGAACTATAACGCTCAAGACTATTTCGACCGCAAAGAAGCGCGTAAGATGGACCTTTACGAGCAGTATGCAATAATTGCTGCCGATGAAGCCATCAAGGACTGCGGATGGGATTTGGAAAAAATAGATAAAAACGAAATCGGTGTCATCTTTGGCGTGGGCATCGGAGGAATTCGTACATTCGAAGAGGAATCCGTGAACTACGCAAAGACAGGTGAGACCCTCGGTCCGCGTTATTCTCCATTCTTCATCCCCAAGATGATTTCGGACATCGCAGCCGGTCAGATTTCTATCAATTACGGTTTCCACGGTCCCAATTTCGCCACCACTTCAGCCTGTGCTTCTTCAACCAACGCCCTTGCCAGCGCGTTCAATCTCATACGCCTCGGCAAAGCTAACGCAATTGTTACGGGCGGTGCCGAAGCTGCTATCTGGCCTACGGGAGTTGGCGGATTCAATGCCATGCATGCTCTTTCCACACGCAATGATGATCCCGAACACGCCTCACGTCCTTTCAGCGCATCACGTGATGGTTTCATAATGGGCGAAGGTGCGGGCGTTCTTATCCTTGAAGAACTTGAACATGCCTTGAAACGCGGCGCACATATATACGCCGAAGTTGCAGGCGCAGGTATGTCGGCGGACGCACATCACATTACTGCTTCACATCCCGAGGGACTTGGTGCAAAACTTGTGATGACTCGTGCACTGCAAGACGCAGAAATGAAACCGGAAGACATTGACTACATCAACGTTCACGGTACTTCCACTCCTGTAGGCGACCGTTCGGAAGCACTTGCCATAAAAGATGTATTTGGCGAACATGCTTATAAGCTCAACATCAGTTCTACGAAGTCCATGACGGGACACCTTCTCGGTGCTGCGGGAGCTGTTGAGGCACTTTTCTCAGTGAAAGCTGTTGAGGAAGACATTGTTCCTCCCACCATCAATCATGAGGAAGGCGATGACGATCCTGAAATTGATTACAACTTGAACTTTACGTTCAACAAGGCACAAAAGCGCACCGTGCGTGCTGCCTTGAGCAACACTTTCGGGTTTGGCGGACACAATGCATGCGTCATTGTCAAGAAATTCGCGAAATAAAAACTCATTGGCTTGATAAACATTTTTATAAAGCCGGCATCTACATCTGAATGATTAATTTCATAGATAAACTAAAGCTCCCTTTCCGAAAGGATAAGGAGCTTTTTTCGTCCTTATACTCCATTCTCGGTTTCTATCCCCGCGACATTGCTATATACAAGCAGGCATTGTCGCACAGTTCCAATGCCCTGCAAACCGAAAGCGGCAAGCGGCTCAACAACGAGCGTCTCGAATTTCTCGGCGATGCAATTATCGAGGCAGTAACGAGTGATATTGTTTACAGACACTTTGACAAAAAGCGCGAAGGCTTTCTAACCACCACGCGCAGCAAGCTTGTGCAGCGCGACACCCTGAACAAAATGGCGCAGGAGGTAGGTCTTGACAAACTTGTGCGTACAGGCGGACACCAAAGCGGACATAACAGTTACATCGGCGGCAATGCTTTTGAAGCAATCGTGGGTGCAGTTTACCTTGACAGGGGCTACAAATACTGCATGTGGTTTTTGAAAAGCCGCATAATCGCCGCCCACCTCAACCTGAACGATGTGGCAAAAAAAGAAGTGAACTTCAAGAGCAAACTCCTTGAGTGGGCGCAGCGCAACCGCCTCGGAATCGAGTTCATATCAAACGACCCGGGTAAAGGAGCCGCCACAAGCGAAACCCCGACCTTTCTTGCCACGGTGATGATTGAGAACGTGGAGTGCGGAAAAGGCAACGGATTTTCGAAAAAGGAAAGCCACCAGAATGCAGCCCGCGAAACTCTGATAATGCTCAATGCAAACAAGCAGAAGATTACGGAAATTCTGAAATCAAAGGAACAGCGCACGGCAATGGAGGCAGAACTCATCAGCGTTCCCCCACGTGTGAGCGACGGCAAGCGTCATTCGCGCCCCAAACGCAGGAATTCCGCTCCGCAACGTGCACAAAACGGCGTGCACGAAAACGTTGTTGCCGACACCAAAACGCCTCAGGTCAACGCTTTGTTGCAAAGCGCGAAGGCTTGCACGGATAACATCGGGCTTACAACAAACAACGAACCTCCCGTTTCCTCCGGTGGCGAAAACGAAAAGGGTAACAGAAAATGCAACTATAACAAGCGTCGCCGCAAACAGGCACGCGATGCGGCGGACAATGCGCAAACGCGACAAAAGAGCCGCGATGCCATTATAGCCGAAGCCGAAAACAAGGCTTTCAACAAATAAGAAATCCCGTAAAAGCCAAAACGCGACAGGCGGAAGAGGCCGGAAAATGCGGCAAACCATTGCCGGCGCAACAGTTCACACCCGCCGAAAATGCGTAAAAGACTGCTTTTTTCGCAAAGTACTGAAAATCAAGAAATAAACACGAATCTTGACACTTTTGTAAGTTGTTGTGTTTCAGATTCTTATTACAGCAAAAAATATAAGGCACTTATTTTAAAATAAGTGCCTTATATTTTAAAATACATGGCTTGTATTTTTTACGATAAGCCATATGTTTTTTCGCACATGCTCCGAAAGAAAACAAATTTCCCTTGAAAATCGTTTTCCAATTCCGTTTGCACCGGTTTTGAAGGTTGTGTTTTGCACAGCATCCCAAAGTGTGCAGCACATATCCCGTGTTGCGAACGCGGTGTGTGCAGGCACGAGGATGCAAAAGCCGAAAACCGTGCGCTACATAAAACCCTGAAAATTCCATGCGGCTTACGAAACTCCGGATTTAGAAACATGCTGTCTTTTGACGAAATACATTTCGCATGCCGACGGGCATACGGGAAGCGGCATGGCAATGAACATAAAAACAACCGCGCCTGCACATCCTCAGATGTACAGGCGCGGACTGCTATAAGAATTTCAATAAAAATCTTTTACCAGATGTGTGCACGCTTGTCTGCAGGAACAAAAAGCTTGTCGCCTTCCTTGATTCCGAAAGCCGTGTACCAGGCATCAATCATAGGAAGCGCAGCGTTTACACGCAGGCTGTTGGGCGAATGAACGTCGCTGTTCACGATATAAGCCACAAACTGCGGAGCGATGTTGCTTGCCCACATTCTGCCATAGGCAAGGAAGAAACGCTGTTCGGGTGTGAAACCGTCCTTAACGCCAAGCGGATTTTTCTCCATTGACTTTTTCAGAGCCTGAAAGGCTATGTTTATTCCGCCATTGTCTCCTATGTTCTCACCAAGGGTTTTCTTGCCGTTTACCTTCAGTCCCGGCTGCATTTCCTTGTTTCCAAACCAGTCTTCGAGCACTTTGCCTCGTTCGTCGAAGTTTTTCTTATCTTCGTCAGTCCACCAGTTTTTAAGGTTTCCGTCTTTGTCGTATGCGCAACCCTCGTCATCGAATCCGTGGCTCATTTCGTGTCCTATCACACAGCCTATAGCTCCGTAATTAGCGGCATCGTCGGCTTCGGGATCGTAGAACGGCGGCTGCAAAATGGCTGCCGGGAAATTTATACTGTTGGATTGCGGATTATAAAAGGCATTCACCGTTTGCGGGGTGCAACCCATCTGATGACGATCCACCGGTCTGTGCCAGTAATATTCTATCTCGCCTTTGCGCGAAGCCATTGTTATGCGCTCAAAGTTCTCGCTCAAAGTTTTATTCTCGTCCACCTGCACATATTTCTCAAGACCTTCCCACTTGTCAGGGTATGCCACATTAATTACCATACCATTGAGTTTTTCGAGAGCCTTTTCTTTTGTGGCGGAAGTCATCCAAGTGTTACTCTTTATACGCTCCGCAAAGGCGGCTTGCAGGTTCTTAATCATTTCGTAAGCCCTTTGTTTGTGGCTTTCGGGGAAATATTTCGCCACATACAGCTTACCGATTGTTTCGCCAAGCATTCCGTCGAGCAAACCCACGGCACGTTTCCAACGGGGCTGCTGTTCTTTCACACCGTAACGGGCTTTGAGATATTCAAAACGGCGATTGCCGAAATCGTCCGAGAGACATCCTGCCGAAGCTCCCACAACCGATACTTCCATATAGGCTTTTATTGCCTCAAGGTCGGCATTGGCAAGAATATTCTCCACCTCGTGCAGCGGTTCCGGCTGTCCAACATTCACAGTATCAATATCGGAAGGATATTGATAGGTATCGCAAATCATTTTCCAGTCTATGCCATTGAAATCCTTCAAAAGTTGCTGCCAACTCAGGAGATGCGTGTTTTCCTGAGGGTTTCTCTGCTTTACCTGGTCGTAACTTTTTGCGGCAAGTTGGTTTTCGAGAGCCCAAACCGCCTGCATTTTTTTCTCGGCAGCGTTTTCGCTGTTGCCCACCATCTTGAAATAATCCTTCATAAGGCTTTTGTAAGCCTCCGCCACGGCTTTCTGCTGCTCGTTGGGGTTTGTATAATATTCCGGATCAAGTCCCAAACCGCCCTGAACGGCTGAAAACATATACTGGCTCGCATTGTTCGGATTTATTCCCAATCCAAAACGGAACAATGTGGTTCCATATCCTTTCGCTCCGAGTTCATACATCAGTTTAATGCACTCTTTGCGATTCTTTACCTTGTTTATTTTTGCCAGCACAGGTTTTATGGGCGTATATCCCAGCTTGTTGCGCTTCACACTGTCCATGTACATGCGATAGAGTGCGCCGAGTTTCTGTCCGTCCGTGCCTTGCGGCATTTTTTTGGCTGCATATTCCGCCACAAGCTCCTTTATGCGGTCATTGTTTTGCTCGTCAAGGTCGGTGAAAGCCCCGTTCATGGGGTGAACTGCATCAAGCGGATGGTTTTTAAGCCAACTACCCGCCGAATACTCATAAAAATCGTCCCCGGGTTTGACACTCAAATCCATGTTTGCCTTGTCTATGCCACTTTTCAGTTCTTGCGCCTGACCGGGTGAGGCTATTCCGAGAATTGTCATGGCAATCATTACCAATTTACTTTTCATTTTTATATATGATTTTGAAATCGTTATTTGCTGTCAGTCATTTTGATTTCGGGGTGCAAAGTAAAGAAAAAACGCATCTCACTGCCGCTTCACGATATGAAAATTTCGTTGAATCTCAAATCTTTGCGGAATATCGACACACGGAATACGCAAAAGAATACAGTTTGTCTGTTTTATGCCGCTCCTCATGTTTCCGTCCGCATGCCACATCCCGTCATCCGTATATAAAGACAGAAAAAACTCCGATTTACTACAGAAAAATACAAACAAATTCCGTTATGCACAAAATATTCACATAAAATACACCAACGCACTCCATGAAAATCATTCGGCACAAGCAGCAGGGCAAATGCCGCTATCCGCACGCAACCCTCTGATTTTCCGAATTTTGCACCACTTTTCGCGATTTCCTTATAAGTGGTTGTCATTCACACATTTAACATCGTCGAAAATACAAGGCACTTATTTCAAAACATAAGGCACATATTTCAAAATATATGGCTTGTATTTTTTGCAACAAGCCATGTGTTTTTTCCGATTTGCGGGAGCGGGATGAAAAATAACGCTTCCGACAATGAATATATGCACTTCCCCACCCATGCAAACCGCAGGGAATTCCCAAATAATCATAAACCCAAGGGCAAATATCCGCAATGTTGAAACTTTCAAGTAAATTTGCGCATTGAATGCCTATTACATTCAAACCAAGCATAGAAAAGATGAGTTTGACAAGCATAATAAGACCGTTTTTCATGCCGCGTGTGCGCCAGATAGCGCGTTACGCCTCTGAAACGGAGGAGATTCAGCGCGGAGTGCTGAGACATCTCGTATCGCAAGCCGCACAAACCGAATGGGGCAAAGCCCACGGCTACGACAACATAAAATCATACGAAGATTTTGCCGCCCAAGTGCCGGTGAGCACCTATGAAGAAACAAAAGGCTACATTGACCGCATGCGCCACGGCGAGAAAGATGTGCTTTGGAAAGGAAGCGTGAAATGGTATGCCAAGTCATCGGGCACCACAAACGACAAGAGCAAATTCATTCCCGTGAGTGCGGAAGGACTGAAACGCATACACTACGCCGGAGGACGCGATGCCGTGGCACTGTATCTGCGCAACAATCCCGAAAGCCGCATATTCGACGGGCGCACACTGATTCTCGGCGGAAGCCATGCGCCAAACTGCAATCTTCCGGGCAGTCTTGTGGGCGACCTTTCGGCTATTCTCATTGAAAACATCAATCCGCTGGTCAACATGATAAGGGTGCCGAAAAAACAAACGGCTCTGCTTTCAGACTTCATGACCAAGCGCGACCTCATAGCCCGCGAAGCCATTAACAAGAACGTAAGCAACATAAGCGGTGTGCCTTCGTGGATGCTTTCGGTGCTTGACCGTGTGCTCGAAATCTCGGGCAAGAGCCACATAAACGAAGTTTGGCCCAACCTCGAGGTGTTCTTTCACGGCGGTGTGGCTTTCACCCCCTATCGCGAGCGTTACAAACAAATCATCACGAGTTCCAAAATGCACTACATGGAAACCTACAACGCCAGCGAGGGATTTTTCGGACTTCAGGACGACCCTTCCGATCCGGCAATGCTGCTGATGATAGACTATGACGTGTTCTACGAGTTCATACCTCTGGAAGAAGTTGGAAATCCCGAGGCAAAAGCCGTGGCATTGTGGGATGTGGAAACCGGGAAAAACTATGCCATAGTGATTTCAACCTCTTGCGGACTGTGGAGATACCAAATAGGCGACACCGTGAAGTTTACTTCCAAAAATCCGTACAAATTCATAATAAGCGGAAGAACCAAGAGCTTCATCAACGCCTTTGGCGAAGAACTCATGGTGGACAACGCCGAAAAAGGACTTGCAGAAGCATGCCGCGAAACAGGTGCGCAGGTTGCCGAATACACCGCAGCCCCCGTGTTCATGGACATTCACGGAAAATGCAGGCATCAGTGGGTTATAGAATTTGCAAAACGCCCCGAAAACATGGATGTCTTTGCCGAAAAACTCGACAAGGCTCTGCAAAGAATCAATTCCGACTACGAGGCAAAGCGTTCGAACAACGTAACACTGCAGCAGCTCGAAATAACCGAGGCAAAACCGGGACTTTTCAACGAATGGCTCGCAAGCAAAGGCAAACTCGGAGGACAGCACAAGGTGCCCCGCCTGAGCAACACCCGGAAAATAATTGACGAAATACTGTCGCTCAACAGCAAATGAGCGGAATACGCATATAAATGACCATACGCAAACTGCTAAAAAACACTCTGTTGGTGCTGATATCGGCACTTGCCTTTTCGTGTGCCAATCCAGGAAGACCCGACGGGGGAGCTTACGACGAAACACCGCCGAGCGTGGTGGGCACTTCGCCGAAAGAATATGCACTGAACAACAAACAGCAGAAAATAACGCTTCTTTTCAGCGAATACATCAAACTCGACAACGCCGCCGAGAAGGTTGTGATTTCGCCTCCGCAGCTTGACCAACCCGAAATACGCGCGTCGGGAAAGAAAATCTATGTGGAGCTGAAAGATTCGCTTATTCCCAACACCACTTACACTATTGATTTCTCCGATGCCATTTTAGACAACAACGAAGGCAATCCCATGGGAAGTTACGCCTATGTCTTTTCGACCGGCGAAAGCATTGACACACTCGAAGTATCGGGAAAAGTGCTGAACGCACAGGACCTCGAACCGGTGAAAGGCATTCTTGTGGGACTTCATTCAAACCTCAACGACAGCGCATTTGTGAAAACCCCACTCGAAAAGATTGGGCGCACCGACGGCTCGGGACATTTTGTGATAAAAGGCGTTGCCCCGGGAAAATATCGCATCTATGCACTCAACGACGCGGAAAGCGACTACGAATTTCACCAGAAGAGCGAGGACATAGCCTTTACGAAAGACATAATAATACCTTCGTGCACTCCGGCAACGCGCGAAGACACCACGTGGATAGACTCCGTGAGGATAGATACCATAAAAACGGTGAACTATACGCGCTTCATGCCCGACGACATAGTGTTGCGTTCGTTCAAGGAGGTGCAAACAGTGCATCATCTGCTGAAAAGCGAACGCAAATCGCCTTATTCGTTCAGTCTTTACTTTACTGCGCCGTCGCAGGAGCTTCCCAAAATACAGGGAATAAACTTCAATGCCGACAATGCCTTCTTAATTCAAAACAGCGCGGGCAACGACACCATAACATATTGGATTAAAGACACCGCACTCGTAAAAAAAGACACATTGGAACTGACACTTACGTATGCGGATACCAATGATTCCACGGGAATAGACGAAATGCGCAGCGACACATTGGAACTCGTTTCGCGCACTCCCTATGCCAGAATCATGAAAGACTTCAACGACAAAATGGAGCAGTGGATGAAACGCAAGGAACGCTCCGAAAAACGCGGCAAGAAGTTTAACGAACGGCAACCGAGGCAATGGATACGCATGAGATACAATGCCACGAACAATCTTGCCCCAAACGAAAACATAACTCTCCTTTTGAACGAACCGCTGATAAAGGTTGACACGTCAAGGATACATCTTTCGCTCGGCGTAGACTCGCTTTGGGAGGAACGACCCTTCATTGTATCGCGCGACAGTGCCAACATGCTTTCATACACCGTGTATGGCGAATGGCGCAACGGGCAAAAATATAAATTGGAAATAGACTCCGCTGCCTTTACAAGCATTTACGGCAACAACAATATAAGAATGGAAATGAGTTTCAGCGTTCCCGCAACCGAAGCATACGCTTCGCTTTTCGTAACACTGAGCAACTATGACAACGGACAGGCTTATGTGCAGCTCCTGAAAGGCGACAAACCGTACAGAACCGTGAAAGCCGACGGCGATCATGCCGATTTCTACTACATTTCTCCCGGAAAATACTATTTGCGAATGTTTGTGGACCAAAACAACAACGGAAAATGGGACACAGGTCTGTTTGCCGAAAACAAACAACCCGAACCGGTATATTATTTTCCTTCGGAAATAGAATTGCGTGCCAGCTGGGACAGCGAACAAGAATGGAACGTGCGCTCAACTCCGCTCGAGAAACAAAAGCCAAAGGAGATAACCAAACAAAGAGCCGAAAAGAAACGCGAAATACAGCACCGCAACGCGGAAAGACTGCTTAAAAAGCAAAAAGAAGAACAGAAAAAACAACGCAACAAGAGATGAAAAAAAACATTTTACTGATTCTCACGCTTTGTATAGCATGGATTAACGCCACAGCACAATGTCCCATAAAAAACACGGCATTCAAAAGCGGCGAAACACTTATGTATGATATGTATTTCAACTGGAAATTCGTATGGTTCAAGGTTGGCAACGCTTCTCTTACCATAAATTCCACATCATATAAGGGAAAAGACGCATTTCGTGCAAGCCTCATAACGCGCACATCCTCGAAAGCGGACAAATATTTCATTATGCGCGATACGCTTAAGAGTTATGTTTCAAACGAACTCGTTCCGCTTTACTATACAAAGCGTGCAAAGGAAGGCGATCGCTATCGCACGGATGAAGTTTGGTATTCCTATAAAGACGGAATGAGTCATGCCAAAATGAAACACAGGAATCGTAAGGGCGAAATCAAAGAAAAAACCGTGAGCAGGGCAAACTGCATATACGACATGCTTAGCATCATGCTCCGCGCCCGTTGTATGAATCTGGATAACGTAAAGAAAGGGTTCACTTACAATTTCCAGATGACCGATGCGGGAGATATTCATAACGAAAAGCTCGTATTTCAAGGACGTTCAACGTTTCAGGTGGAACATACTTCCACAAAATATCGCACACTCGTATTCTCGTATATAGAAAAAGACGAAGATACGGGAAAAGACGTGGAACTCGTGAAATTTTATATAACCGACGACAAAAATCATCTGCCTGTGCGCCTGGACATGAACCTTAAATTCGGAACTGCAAAGGCTTTCCTCATCGGCGCACACAATATTCTGAATCCGCAAACGGCTAAAGTTTCCGGCAAAAAGGTTGCCGCCGGAACAAAGTAGCCTGTTATTAACCTCAAAACCCTTTACCCCATCATGAAACGCCTCGTAATTCTGACGACAACTCTTTTATTTATCGTTTTTTCGGTTTCAAAAGCTCAAAGAACCGATTTGAAACTCCGCAACATTGATGTGGACATTTGCATATACGGTGCCACATCAGGGGGAATAGTTGCCGCATACACGGCATTGAAACAGGGAAAAAGCGTAGTGCTTGTGGAACCTTCGCAAAGGATTGGCGGCATGACAACAGGCGGTTTGGGATTTACGGACATTGGTCATCTTGACATTATACGCGGTTACGCGCTCGACTTTTACCGTCGCGTGGGAAAGATATACGACAGCGACAAGCCGGTGTTTAAGTTTGAACCGAAAGCTGCCCTTGCAGTTTACAACGAATACGTCAGGGAAACCAACATGCCTGTTTTACGAAACTACAGAATCATTGGCTGCACCAAGAAAGGGGTTACCGTAAAAAGCATTTCCCTTGAAAATTCCCTCAATCCCTCAACCAAACTCCATAAGGTGGTTTCCGCTAAAGTTTTCATCGATTGTTCCTACGAGGGAGACCTAATGGCGAAAGCCGGCATCTCTTATACCATAGGACGAGAGCCGAATTCGCAATACAACGAGACATATAACGGTGTGCAAATAGCGATAAATCACCAATTCGGGGCAAACATAGACCCTTACAAGGTGAAAGGCAAGCCTGAAAGCGGACTTCTGTGGGGAATTTCCCAAGAAAAAATGGGCGTGCAGGGAAGCGGCGACAAACATATCCAAGCTTATAATTACCGCATAGCACTTACCGAAGACCCTGACAATAGTATTGAAATCACAAAGCCGGACAATTACGACCCTTCGCATTACGAACTTATGCTTCGCCAACACGAGGGCTACGAATGGGCAGGTCTTAACGACGTTTTCGCTTGGGACAGGATGCCAAACCATAAAACTGACATCAATAACCGAGGTGGTTTTTCTACCGACATGATTGGTGCGAATTGGGACTATCCCGAAGCTTCCTATGCCAAACGCGACAGCATTGCCAAGGCTCATCGCGACTACACATTGGGGATGCTTTACTTCGTGGGGCATGATGAAAGAATCCCCGAGAAGATTCGTAAGGAAATGTTGAGATGGGGGCTGCCCAAGGACGAATATATTGAAAACGGACACTTCACTCCGCAATTATATATACGCGAAGCGCGAAGAATGATTGGGCAACTTGTAATGACGCAATACCACTGCCAGGGCATAGAAACCGCTCCGAAAGCCATAGGATGGGCTGCATATACAATGGACTCCCACAACAGCGGGCGATTCGTGGTTAACGGCAGAGTGAAAAACGAGGGAAACGTGGAGATGCATATACCCGGTCCGTATTCTGTGGGATATGATGCCATAACTCCCAAGCCCTCTGAAGCCGACAACGTTCTTGTTCCGGTTTGTCTCTCGGCTTCCCACATAGCTTATGGCTCAATAAGAATGGAACCCGTGTTCATGGTTCTCGGAGAAAGCTCCGCGCTCGCCGCATGTAACGTCATCGACCATTTTGATTCAAAGGTGCAGAAAGCGGACATAGATGCCGTTATGACGAAATTCGTTGAAATAGAAAAGGAACTCGGAAAATAAACTACTAAGTTAGTTACACAACGATGCAGATAGTATCAATGCAACTGCACAACGGACTTAGTTGCCACTTAATCGGGCTAAATTAAACGAAAGCGGGATTAAAGCTGACCGCTTTCCACAAGTCGCACCACTCTTTCGGTGTATTTGTCATCGCCTTCGGGATCGTAGGCTTTTTTCAAGCTACTGCCGAAAAGTCCTGCGAAGAATTGGTAATACGCAGCCTTGAAAGAACCGAGAAATGCCTGAATAAGTTCGTATGACGACTGGTCGCATTCCCGGTAAATAAGCTTTATGAGGAGTTTTCCCTGCGATTTGCTCATACGTTTCACTATTGGTCTGTACTGGTCCTTTATTCCCGCTTCCACAAGTTGGATGTGTTCCTTGCGTTCTTTTTCGGAAGGCAGCGTTTCTATGAAATCGTAAGTTTCAATCAGGGTTTCCTTTGCAAGTTTCGCATAAGGCAGCACCCTTTTCACGTTTGCCACCAAACGGTTATACTCCATTCTTTCCTTTTGATTGCGGAAATTCATGGGAGGATAGATATAAGCCGGCGGAGTTACTATGTCGGGAATGCTGTCTCCTTTATATAGAGTTTTACCTACCTGCACATACAAAGGCAGAGGCGGAACGCTGTCAATGCCCTCCTTTTTGTTTTGCGCCGATACCTGTGAAGCGGGAACCAGTAGCAATAAAATCAGTATTATGCGGCTTAGTTTCATCACAGCACAAAAATAATAAGAATTGGGGAAACTCCGTATCAATTTATAATTCTTTTACCTTGCACTTTGGGCGCGATTAATTAAAAGCGTGTCTGTTTGCGCGAATTTGGCTACCTTTGCATTCGGAACTAAAACGAATACAGAGATATGGGATTACAATGCGGAATAGTGGGACTGCCTAATGTTGGCAAATCAACCCTGTTCAACTGTCTTAGCAGTGCTAAAGCGCAAGCTGCAAACTTCCCCTTTTGCACCATAGAACCCAATGTGGGAGTAATTACTGTGCCCGACGCACGCCTCAACAGCCTTGCCGAAATTGTCCATCCGGGAAGAATTGTTCCCGCAACGGTGGAAATCGTGGACATAGCCGGCATTGTGAAAGGCGCAAGCAAAGGCGAGGGACTGGGAAACCAGTTTCTCGGAAACATACGCCAGACCGATGCCATTATCCACGTTCTCCGCTGCTTTGACGACGGAAATGTGGTTCACGTTGACGGAAGTGTGGACCCCGTAAGGGATAAAGAAGTTATCGACACCGAGCTTCAGCTGAAAGATCTTGAGAGTGTGGAACAACATCTCAAGAAAGTTGAAAAAATGGCTAAGGTTGGCGGCGACCAGCAGGCACAAACCGAATACACGGTGCTCAAAGCCTATCATGCAGCTCTGTCGGAAGGCAAATCGGCACGCACCGTGAAATTCGAGAAAAAGGAAGAAATTCAGGCGGCTCGCGACTTGTTTTTGCTCACAGCCAAACCCGTGATATACGTTTGCAATGTTGACGAAGGTTCGGCTGTCAGCGGCAACAAATACGTGGATGCCGTGAGAGAGGCAACAGCCGACGAAGGAGCGGAGTTGCTTGTGGTGGCTGCCCGAACCGAAGCCGACATTGCCGAACTTGACAGCGCGGAAGACCGCAAGGAATTTCTTGCTGCCGCCGGGCTTGAAGAATCGGGATGCAACCGTTTGATTCAGTCGGCATACCATATTCTGAACCTTCAAACCTTCATCACCGCCGGCGAAATGGAAGTAAAAGCGTGGACATACCACAAAGGTTGGAAAGCACCCCAGTGTGCAGGAGTCATTCACACCGATTTCGAGAAAGGATTCATTCGCGCCGAAGTCATAAAGTATGACGACTACATTAAATACGGCAGCGAAGCCGCAGTTCGCGAGGCGGGAAAGCTGAACATTGAGGGAAAAGATTACGAGGTGCAGGACGGCGACATCATGCACTTCCGTTTCAACGTGTAAAGCCGAAGTCATGACACTCTTTGCGCTCCTCCCGCAGTTCATATACTGGAATCCCGACCCCGTGGCGTTTACCATTTTTTCTCACGAGGTAAGATGGTATGCGCTGTGCTGGTGTGTGGGACTACTGTTGGGATATGTGGTGATGCAAAAGCTCTACAAGCGGCAGCACATACCCGACGAAAAATTCGATCCGCTGTTTTTCCACATATTTTTCGGCGTTATCATAGGCGCACGTCTCGGACATTGCCTTTTCTACGAGCCGGGATATTTTCTTTCCCACCCCGTGGAGATGATTTTTCCCATACAGAAAACCGTTGACGGCTGGAGATGCACGGGATATGCCGGACTGTCGTCGCACGGAGGCGTGATAGGAATGCTCTTTGCCCTGTATCTCTACGTGAAACGCACTGGAGTGAACACCATGCGCATTCTCGACAACATGGGAATCTGTGCTCCGCTCACGGCGTGCTTCATAAGGCTCGGCAACTTGTTCAACTCCGAAATCGTGGGCAAGACCACCGACATGCCGTGGGGCTTTATTTTCGCGGCAAACGGCGAAAACTTTGCCAGACACCCCGGACAGCTTTACGAGTCGCTTGCATACATCACGGTTTTCTTTATCGGACTCGTCATCTACCATTACAATGAAAAAAAGGTGGGCACGGGTTTCTTCTTCGGCTGGTGTCTCACGGCGGTCTTTGTGTTCCGTTTCTTGGTGGAATACATAAAAGACGTGCAGGAAACCTTTGAGCAGGGAATGCTCCTGAACATGGGGCAACTTCTTAGCATACCGTTCATAATAATAGGCATATACTGTTTGGCAGGCGGCAAACTGTGCCGCCAACTCGGCGAACATCAGAAATAACGCGGCAATATGCCGGGGCGCACCAGCCTTTCGGCTTCCGCACAACACAAGCATACGGGTTTTGTTTTCAACGAAAGCAAAGCCCGTATGCTTTTTATAAACATCTCTGTCCTTAAGTCAAAACCACCGTTTGAAACGATTTTTCGCAAACTTCTGAAAACCAAACCTTTAAGGCATTTTGAAGAGCTTTTGTAAGTTATTGTTTATCAGACATTTGGAAAGGCGAAAAATACAAGCCATATATTTTAAAATACAAGGCACTTATTTTAAAATATGTGCCTTGTATTTTTTGCGATAAGCCATGTGTTTTTTCGGCTGTCGGAAAACGCAGTCTTTCCAACCCGTGTTTCTGCGCCTTTCGGGCATGTGTTTTTGCGCATACGCAACTTTGTTTTCGAAGTTTGCATTTACAGCGGCGAAGCATGACTCACACAGCATATACCGGTGCATGAGGTTTGCGACTTTAGCCTTCGGTCATCGTGCTAACGGATGTCATTATACGGCATTCGGCTTACACGAATTTCGAAAAATACACCCAAAGTGCGCCAAAATGAATTATTTAGCTATCTTTGTAAGCACATTCAAACAATAATCAGAAAATATCATGAAAAAAATTCTTGTCCTGTCAACCATTGTGCTGATGATTTTCACATCTATCGCAGCGCGCACACGCAAAGCCCTATACGTAATTATAGACGGCATACCTGCCACCGCACTCGAGCGTCTGCAGCCGCCCACAATCATGGAAATAGCCAAAGCAGGCGGCTATGCCAGAGGATATTGCGGCGGAATGGTAGGAAGATATTCGCAAACGCCCACAATTTCGGCAATAGGATACTCAAACATAACCACAGGCACATGGATGAACAAGCACAATGTGCAGGGAAACGACAATATTAACGCAAACTACAACTATCCCACGATTTTCCGCATAGCCAAAGACCAGAAACGCGACGTGAAAACCGCGCTGTATTCAAGCTGGACGGACAACCGAACCGTGCTTCTTGGTGTGGACAAGCCGGAAACCCGCCATCTCAAGGTAGACTACGTGATAGACGGCTTTGACCTTGACCACGAAAAATATCCCAACAAACCCGGCGACCTTCAGGTTTTCGACTATGATGCCGAAGTGTGCAAAGGCGCGGCGGAATGCATACGCAACAACGCACCCGACCTCAACTGGCTGTATCTGTGGTATTCTGATGACGCATACCACCACAACGGAAACGGACACATAAGCGATTGGAGCGTAATGGCGGAAGACTCCATACTGAAACAGGTGTGGGAAGCCGTGAAAGAGCGTCAGAAAAAGCACGATGAAGACTGGCTTGTCATTGTAACCACCGACCACGGGCGTTCCTACAACGGCACAGGGCATGGCGGACAAACCGATACGGAACGCACTATCTGGGTTTCCACGAATCTCAAAAAACGCAACGGAAAATTCGGACGCGCCGACCTTTCACACGTTGACATCCTGCCCACAATATGCAAATGGATGAACTTTGAAATACCACAGAAGAACCTCTTTGAACTCGACGGCTCGTCATTCTATGGTCAGGAGGACATTTACGACCTCAAAGTAGACCCCTGGGACTCCAAAGTCTATCTGCAGTGGAAATCCACGGGCAAAGATGTTCCCGTTGACATATATGTTTCCACCTCAAACAACATAGCGAAGGGCGGAACAGACACTTGGACGAAAATAGGCAGCACCACATCGCGCAAAGAAAGATTCCTGGTGGAAGACGAAAGCTATTCGAAATGCCCGTTTGTGAAGTTCACCGTAAAAACAAGCAACTCAACACTCAACACATGGTGGAAACTCTGAAAACCGAAGCAGACGAAAAGAGAAAAGACCCGAGCCGCTAAAGCCCGGGTCTTTTCAAAAATTGTCCACGCCTATTGTATCTCCACCGGGAATCGAACCCGGATCAGCAGTTTAGGAAACTGCTGTTCTATCCATTGAACTATAGAGACAACACATGCCTTGAACTTGCGCCGACAACTGCAAAGGTAAACATTTTATTCCGTTCGCACAAAAACACACCGTTTTTTACATCTGCGCCACCCCGTTGCAGCCTCCGGTTTGAACGGTTTTTTATAACTTTGCGCAAATATATTAACCAACAACCAAGCAATAAAAAGAAATGGGACTGTTTGTTCGCAAACCATTCGACATGCTTTACGCCGAAGCTTCGGAAACCGGAAACAAAACCTTGAAACGTGTGCTCGGACCTGTGAGCCTCGTGGCATTCGGAATAGGAGTGATAGTGGGCGCAGGGCTTTTCTCGATAACAGGAACCGTTGCGGCAAACTATACAGGTCCCGGAATTATTCTTTCGTTCATTCTTGCCTCGGTGGGGTGCTGCTTCGCAGCCCTGTGTTACTCGGAATTTGCTTCCATAATACCTGTGTCGGGCAGCGCATACACTTATTCTTACGCCACAATGGGTGAGCTGATTGCATGGATTATTGGTTGGGATTTGGTATTGGAATACACCGTGGCGGCAACCACTGTGAGCATAAGCTGGAGCCGGTATTTCAACGTCTTTCTGCAACACATAGGAATTTTTCTGCCTCCCGAACTCTGCGCATGCCCCTGGGACGGCGGAATAATAAACCTGCCCGCTGCGGGAATAGTGATAGTGATGAGCATATTCCTCATACGCGGAATAGAAGGCAGTTCGATAGTCAACACAATAATCGTGGTGCTGAAAATATCCGTTATATTGATATTCGTAATCCTTGGCTGGAAATACGTAAACACTGAAAATTTCCACCCGTTTGTTCCCGCCAACACAGGAAAGCTCGGCGAGTTCGGCATATCGGGCGTATTGCGCGGAGCAGCAGTTGTGTCGTTCGCCTTTCTTGGTTTCGATGCCGTTAGCACAGCAGCACAGGAATCCAAAAACCCGCGCCGCGACATGCCTATAGGCATTCTCTGCTCGCTTCTCGTAGTAACCATTCTCTACATTGCTTTCGGATACGTAATGACGGGAGTTGCCAATTACAAAGAGTTTGGCGGACTGGAAGGAATAGCACCCGTGGCAGTGGCAATACAGCATATCGGCACAACAGATGCCTCGGGAATATTGCAACCTGCCTATCCGTGGCTCAACGCTGCCATTACGCTCGCCATTCTGATAGGCTATTGCTCCGTGATAATGGTTACACTTATGGCGCAAAGCCGTGTGTTCCTAAGCATGAGCCGCGACGGACTTCTTCCGCCGTTTTTCTCGAAAATAAATCCCAAGTTCCGCACTCCGGCACACAGTAATATTCTCTTTATGGTCTTTGTGGCATTCCTCGCATCCATTGTGCCCGCCGAAGTGGCAGGCGAAATGACAAGCATTGGCACTCTGCTGGCGTTCACACTTGTTTGCGCGGCAGTGATAGTACTCCGCAAAACCATGCCGGGCGTTGAAAGAGCGTTCAAAGTGCCCCTCGTACCACTCATACCCATTCTCGGCATTCTCACATGCCTCGGACTGATGATTTTCCTGCCTGCCGACACATGGATTCGTCTTGTGATCTGGATGCTGATAGGTCTTGACATCTACGCAGCCTATGGCATACACCACAGCAAGCTTGAAGAGGGCGTGAAACTGCGTCGCGGGAATTCCGTTCTCAATGGTTTGGGTCTCGGACTCTCTATATTGTGCTTCATAACCGGACTTTGGCATCAGCAAACCGCAGGATGGAGTTCAAGCAAAATATTATTGGTGATCGCCTTCGCAATAGGAGCGTCGCATTTCGCCTATTACATGGTAAGAATATACCGCCAGGCATCCGAAAAAGCCGAACAAAATTTTTAGAAAAATATTCGCGCCCGACATAAAACCTTTTTCGCTTAAAAATTTACACGACTGTAAAAATCAAATATCATGAAACGATTAAAATCTCTTGACGCATTGAGAGGCTTCGATATGATTTTCATCATGGGCGGGGCTTCGTTCATCGCAGCCTTGGCTGCGTTGTTCCCGGACTCGGATGTCTGGGCTTTTATTGGCGACCAAATGAATCACGCACAGTGGGCGGGACTGAAACATCACGACACTATTTTTCCGCTGTTCCTTTTCATTGCGGGGGTAACCTGGCCTTTTTCTTTGGAAAACCAGATGGAGAAAGGCAAAACCCGGATGCAGATTTACACAAAGATCATAAAGAGGGGGCTGATGCTTGCGCTGCTCGGATTGCTTTACAACGGGCTGCTCGACTTCCATTTCTCTACACTTAGGTTCTGCAGCGTGCTGTCGCGAATAGGCTTTGCATGGATGTTTGCCGCAATTATTTTCATGGGAGTGAGGAGCAACAGGACGCGCATCATTATTGTTGCGGCAATTCTCGTGGGCTATTGGCTCGTCATGGGTTTTATTCCCGCGCCCGATGCTCCTGCGGGAACCGACATCTTCAGCAAGGAAGGCTCCATAGCCTGCTATCTGGACAAGGTGATTCTCGGCGCACACTCTTACAAGGACAACTACGACCCTGAGGGACTTTTGTCAACCGTTCCGGCAATTGCCACGGCTCTAATGGGAATGCTGAGCGGATGTTGGGTGAGAAACGAAAAGACATCAGGCAACAAAAAAGCACTTGGTCTGTTTGCTGCGGGAGTGGCACTTGCCCTGGCAGGATGGCTCTGGAACTTTGTTTTCCCCATAAACAAAGCCCTGTGGTCAAGCTCCTTCACATGCGCCGTGGCAGGCTATTCGCTCATAATGTTCTCCTTGTTCTATTACATCATAGAAGTCAGAGGCTGGCACAGATGGGCGGAATTTTTCGTGGTTATAGGTCTCAATTCCATAACAATCTACATGGCGCAGCGGTTCTGCCTTCTCGACGGCATACAACACAAGTTGTTTGACGGCTGCATAGACCTTGCGCCAGAAAATCTCCGCCGCGTGGCAGAAGAATTGTCTTGGATTGCCACCTGCTGGCTTTTCCTCTACATCCTTTACCGCAAAAAGATTTTCCTGAAAGTATAAACGGGTCAAAAAAACACGACTTTCGCACCCGGATATGCGCATATAACGCGCCGCATATTCGTTACTGGAAACACGACAAGCCTTTTTCGAAAAAACATAAGGCAAACAATAAAAAATACAAGCCATGTATTTCAAAATAAAAGGCACTTATTTTAAAATATATGGCTTGTATTTTTTGCTTTCTCAAGGATTTGATAAACAGCAACTTACACAAACTCGCAGAAACGCCGTTATCTCGCTGTTTTTCAGCATGTTGCGGCAAAAATTCCTTAATTGCGCTTTCTGACAGCCTTTTTTGCGCAAAATGAATACGCACTGCCGTTTATGCGCATATTTCCCGAAAATATTTCTTTCTGCTTCCCGAACGCCCGAAACACCTGCCGCCGCAGCCGACACAGGCATACCGCAAGGAGATATGCCGTTTTTTTGCAGCAATCTCCCAAAAATTCCACGGCAGAATGCCTTGGGAGCATCGCACTTTGCCTATTACATGGTCAGAAAACACCGCCAGCTATCCGAAAAACAGCTAACTGACCCGCGCCGACCTACACACTGACAACCAAATCCTTTGCCAACGCTTCCACCCGCATTTTCTCAAAAAAAAGAAGTGGTAATTTTCCAAATACATTCTACTGTTTTTCCATAAAAATCAATATATTTGCAAAAAATACTGATTGTGTCGGATTTTTTCGGCACATACACGCGAGAACACTGCTTTAAGATGCAGCAATGATAGAAGCGTAAAATTTCATGACACCAGCCACGCTACAAAGCATGGCTTCAAAGGGGAAATAGAAAAAGCACATGAAAACATCATGACCTTAACCCTTGAATCCTTAACAATGCCGGCTGCGACAGATGGACCAACACACATCATAAAAGAGAAAAGTCGGACTTCGCAATGCCGGATAATACAAAAAAATAATGTCTGCTTTAGCGGACAATATGTTCAATTAAATATTTCCCAATATGAACAAAAAAAATGATTCATTGAATCTTCGCCCTATCGGCGAAAAAGAAGTACAAAGAATTCTCAAAGAAGATTCCGCAGGGCTAAATTATTATGGAAGCGGGTGCGGCTCGGGGTCTTGTACTTATTTTGTCAGCGGCAAGTCCATTTCCGGTTCTGTCTCAATTGCTTAATTACTTTATACGCCATGAGACATTTTTTGTTTTGTATATTTTTTATCCTGCTGCCGATAATCTCCGCAGCAGGACAAACCCGACAAGAAAATTTCATTTCCATAGAAAACGATACGGCAAGCTACTTCTACAAGTTCAATTTGCCTGACAGCACGTCATACGACAAAAACGATCCAAAATTTAACTTCGGAATTTCACGCCTCATCACGCCAAGAGACACGATTGATTGTTACCTGAGCCTGTATGCAGACCCTGTAAAAGGATACAAGGGACACGGAAGTGCACATCTTGAGGCAGAAGACCACGAACTGACACTTTTTGCAGGCTCACTCCGGAAACGCTCTATACTTCATGGTTTTAAAGTAATCAGGAAATTCAAAGAACGCATCAGGTTTAAGGTCAAAGCATACTCTACCTACGAACATTCCCAGCCTGATAAGAAAAGGTATACTAAATGTCTCACGGCTGATGTTGTATATTACCCTTACGAAAAAAGCAGGAGTACCGTAACATACAGCGTAAAGTACAAAAAATACAGACCTTGGGAAAAATACGGCGTGATGAGGCTTGACTCCGCTTCTGCAGCCAAGCGCGACAAGAAAAACAAGGCGGAAAATCTGAAAAAGATAAAATGGCAGGAGAAGCAATATCAGAAATGGCACAAAAAGTATTTGAAGAACTTAGACGGGACAGGGCATAAAAAGGCTTCCAAATAGACATTTTTCCGCATAAATTGCATACACGGTAAAACCTGCGGCACAGAAACTAACCAACACCTATTCCTCAGGAAGGGTTTATGCTTGTTTCCCCCGGGGTGCTCTATAACGGCTGACCGAGAGCGGAAATTCTGCATATCGGAAGTGAGAAATTCACCACAATATTCATTTTCGTAAGCCCCACAAGGCTTGTCGGAAAAAACACAAGGGACTTCGTAAAAATTACAAGCCATGTATTTCAAAATAAAAGGCACTTATTTTAAAATATATGGCTTGTATTTTTTGCTTTCTCAAGGATTTGATAAACAGCAACTTACACAAACTCGCAGAAACGCCGTTATCTCGCTGTTTTTCAGCATGTTGCGGCAAAAATTCCTTAATTGCGCTTTCTGACAGCCTTTTTTGCGCAAAATGAATACGCACTGCCGTTTATGCGCATATTTCCCGAAAATATTTCTTTCTGCTTCCCGAACGCCCGAAACACCTGCCGCCGCAGCCGACACAGGCATACCGCAAGGAGATATGCCGTTTTTTTGCAGCAATCTCCCAAAAATTCCACGGCAGAATGCCTTGGGTTTCGCACAGTTGAATTAACTTTGCACGAACTTGCAATATAAGTTTTTCAGCTTCATTAATGAACTCCAACGAAATAACCGGGCTTTTGACAGAAACCACCCAAAAACTGTCGCAAACCACAACGATTAAGAAACTTTACCATCGCCACCGCCATTGCGACGCTATACCCTCGGGGCAGGTGCTTTCAGAAGTCGTAGACCTCTGCCGCGCCGTGCTCTTTCCCGGATATTACGGCAAATCCACCATAAACGCCGAGACAATGCTCTATACAATTGGCGTGAATGTGGAACGTCTCTTCGACCTTCTGCATCGTCAGGTTGAGGCAGCCCTGTGTTTTTCGGACGAGGAGCAATGCAGCCGCTGTCTTGACGACATTGACCACTGCGCCACCGAAATGACGGCAAAACTTATAGAGAGACTGCCGGAAATACGCGAACTCCTTGCCAGCGACGTGGAAGCCGCCTATCTCGGCGACCCTGCCGCAGAAAGCTATGCCGAAGTCATCAGTTGCTATCCGGTGATAAAAGCACTTTCAAACTATCGCATAGCCCACGCACTATACGAAATAGGAGTGCCGCTTCTGCCGCGAATACTCACGGAAATGGCTCACAGCGAAACGGGAATAGACATACACCCCGGAGCACAGATTGGCAGAGGATTCATGATAGATCACGGCACGGGCGTGGTGATTGGCGCAACGTGCGTAATAGGAAACAACGTAAAACTGTATCAGGGAGTAACGCTCGGAGCACGCAGCTTTCCCCTCGACGAGGACGGAAACCCCATTAAACGCATTCCGCGCCACCCAATACTCGAAGACAACGTGATAGTTTACTCAAACGCCACGATTCTCGGCAGAATAAGAATAGGAAAAGGAGCCGTAATAGGCGGAAATATCTGGATAACGGACGATGTGCCCGCAGGAGCACAAATATCACAAAAGAAACACACCACTCTGAAATAATTTTAATGGAACAGGAATTCGAACTCATAGCCAAGACATTCCAGGGAATGGAAGACCTCTTGGTACAAGAGCTTGCCGAAGCAGGCGCGCAAAACATAAAGAAAGGACGGCGCGTGGTTTACTTCACAGGAGACACCTCCATGATGTATCGCGCAAACTACGCGCTGCGCACTGCCATACGCATACTCAAACCTTTGAAACATTTTAATGCCACAACAGCCGACGAAGTCTATAACACCGTAAGAAACTACGAGTGGAAAAACATTCTCGATCTCAAGACCACTTTCGCCGTTGACGCAGTTGTTTATTCCGAAAACTTCAGTTACTCGAAGTTCGTGGCTTACAAAGTAAAAGATGCCATTGTCGATTACTTCCGCGAGAACTGCGGACAACGCCCGAACATAAGTGTGGCAAATCCCGACATACGTTTCCACATACATATCTCCGACGATGATTGCACTCTCTCACTCGACTCTTCGGGCGACAGTCTTCACAAACGCGGATACAGGGAAGCGAGCGTGGATGCGCCGATAAACGAAGTTCTTGCGGCAGGGCTCGTGAAACTTACGGGGTGGAACGGAGAATGCGACTTCATTGACCCCATGTGCGGTTCGGGAACAATTCCCATAGAAGCCGGAATGATTGCCAAAAACATAGCCCCGGGAAAATTTCGCAAGGAATTCGCATTCCAGAAATGGCCGGATTACAGCGCAGACCTCTTTAACGAAATAAAAGAAGAGTATGAAGCGCAGGAAATACCCTTTAACCACAGAATCTATGCCTACGACATAGACGCAAATGCTGTGGAAGCCACAAAGGCAAACGTAATTGCCGCGCAACTTGACGAGGATTTTATCGTGGATCGCCGTGATTTTCGCGAATTCAAGCAACCTGCGGAAAAAGCCATAATGGTAATTAATCCCCCTTACGGCGTAAGAATAAAAAGCGACTCGGCACTGCCCCTGCTCTATAAGGCAATAGGCGAAAGACTCAAGCACCAGTTTGTGGGCAACGAGGCATGGATTATATGCAACCACGAAGAACTTTTCCAAAGCATAGGTTTGAAACCGAGCATAAAGATTCCCATTTTCAACGGTTCGCTTGACTGTCAGTTCCAAAAGTATCAGATTTTCGACGGGAAGCTTGAAAAATTCCGCAAAGAGGGAAACGACATAAAAACAGACAAGGAACGCCGCGAAATGTCCGACCCTCATCGTTTCAAACTGCATCGCGATTTCAAAAAACGCCTTGACGAGGACGAAGAAGCCGACTATGGCGACATTCCGGACTATGTAGTGAGAAAACATCGCGAATTTGAAGAAAACAATCGCCGAAAAGAACGCAGACAATCCTATGGCGACCGCCACGAAAACCGCGACGGCGACAGAGATCGCCGTTCTTTCTCGCGCGGAGACCGCAAACCATACGGCGGAGGAGGCAAAAGATTCGAACACAACGATAATCGCGAAGGATTTTCACGCAATCGCGATGACCGTAAACCTTTCTCGCGCGACCGTAAAGGCTCGGAACGCAGCGGAGGACGCGGAGATTTTCGCGGAAAACGCGACGGAGGATTCCGAAAAGGCGGAAACAGAAAAGAAGGATTCGACAACTGAAAATTCTCCCCGCATAAAACAACAAACATGACATTAAAAAAATTATTCATTGCAATTCCGTTTATCTGCATGATGATTACCCCGGCAGCAATGGCGCAGAAAAAATCGTTTACTCTTGAGAATCTTCTCTGGGGAGGCGATTCTTATTGGAACTATCAGCCAAAAACTTTCTCGACAACCTGGTGGGGCGACAAACTTGTGAAACAGGGAGTGGACAACTGCAAACTCCTAACCGAAGAAAAAGGCAGAAAAACGAAAGAGACCGTACTCTTTACGCTCGAAAACATAAATGCCTGCAAGGGAATAGACCTAAATGCAAAACCTTACAGCTTGCAAAACGTAAAATTCCCCGACGGCAAAAAAACGGAAGTCATTGTGTCGGCTGCCAAAAAGGTTTACCTCATTGACTGGAAGGCTAAAAAAGTGCTGAAAAGCCGCGAAATTCCCGAAGGATCAAGCAACCGCGACATGAATCTTAAAAGCGGAAACGAGGCATACGTCTGCAATAATAATTTATACGTAATCACTCCCGAAGGAAAGAAACTTCAGGTTTCCAAGGACGGTTCTCGCAATCTTGTTTACGGTCAAAGCGTTCACCGCGACGAATTTGGCATACGCAAGGGTACTTTTTGGAGTCCGGGCGGAGCAAAACTTGCTTTCTACAAAATGGATCAGAGCATGGTTACGGATTATCCGCAGGTTGACATCACTCCTATTTGCGCCGACAACAATAAAGACAGCGCAGGTGTATCACGTATTGCGAAAGTAGAGCCTGACAAATATCCCATGGCGGGAGAAACGAGCCACAAGGTCTATGTAGGCGTTTACGATGTCAATAACAATAGCACGGTTTACCTTAAAACTGCCGATCCTACCGACAGATATTTCACCAATATCAGTTGGTCGCCCGACGAGAAGACAATTTACATCTTCGAGCTCAATCGCGACCAGAACCACATGCAACTTATTTCGTATGATGCCGCATCGGGCGAGAAAAAAGACCTGATATTCGAAGAGCGAAATGAGAAATATGTGGAACCGCAACACCCTCTTGTGTTTCTTCCATGGGACAACAGCAAATTTTTGTTTCAAAGCCGCCGCGACGGATACAATCATTTCTACATTTACAGCCTTACGGACAAAAAAACAACGCAGTTGACCAAAGGCAAGTTTGAAGTAATGGAATTTCTCGGCTTCAACAGTGCCGACAAAAGCATTGTCTATACTTCCAACGAGGCTAATCCCATTCAGGAAAACGTTTACGCCGTGAGCGAAACCAATCTGAAACGCACGGCACTCGATGACGGTGAAGGCGTTCACAATGCCGAGCTATCGGCATCGGGCAAATTTGTTTTCGATCGCGGTGCTTCGCCGAGACTTGCAAGATATATTTGCGTTACAAACACCTCCAACGCCGTGAGAACGGAATTGGAAACCATTGAAAAGCATCCGTGGGAAGAAGAATTCAATATGCCGCAAATTTCAAGCGGTACAATCAAAGCGGCAGACGGAAAAACTGATCTTTACTACCGTTTGGTTAAACCCGTGAACTTTGATTCTTCAAAGAAATACCCCGCTGTGGTTTACGTTTACGGAGGTCCGCACGCCCACAATATATATGGTAATCATTTTTACGGTCTTCGCGGCTGGGAAGTATATATGGCGCAGAAAGGATATGTAATTTTCGTGCTCGACAACAGGGGATCGGAAAATCGCGGGTTCGATTTCGAAAGCGTTACATTCCGTCATCTCGGCGACGAAGAGATGAAGGATCAGATTAAAGGCGTTGAGTTTTTGAAATCGTTGCCTTACATCGACGGCGAAAAGCTCGGAGTTCACGGCTGGAGCTTCGGCGGATTCATGACAACCAATCTTATGTGCACCTATCCCGATGTGTTCAAGGTGGGAGTAGCCGGCGGTCCGGTTATAGACTGGAAATATTACGAAGTAATGTATGGCGAACGATACATGGACACTCCTCAGACAAACCCCGAGGGATATAAGGGAAGCAATTTGCTTTTGAAGGCAAAAAATCTCAAAGGTCGCCTGCAAATAATCAACGGTTATAACGACCCCACCTGTGTTCCGCAGCACAGTTTCGCTTTTCTGCGTGCTTGCGAGGATGCCGGCGTGCAGGTTGACTATTTCACTTATCCCAATCAGGGACATAACATGATGGGCAGGGATATGATTCATCTCCACGAGCGCATCACGCGTTATTTCACCGATTTCCTGAAATAACACCGACCTTTACAATAAACGCGCGCCGGGAAATTGTTTGCATTTTCCGGCGCGTATGCTTTTCAACAACTTGATAATGACTAACAAGAGCGACACAGTTTTTTCCGACAAAGCCCTGCTGCTGCTTTTTCTCCCCATAGCGGGCGAACTGGCACTCCATTACAGCGTGGGCATATTCGACTCCATGATGGTGTCAAGCGTTGGCGAAGCCGCCGTGTCGGGCGTATCGCTCATGGACTTTGTCATATCCTTTTTCAACAGCCTTCTCACCGCCCTTGCAGTGGGTGGCGGAGTTGTTGTGGGGCAACACATAGGCAACATGCAGGAAAAGGAAAGCTCGGCAGCGGCAATGCAGACCCTTCTTTTGCTTTCGGTTTCCGGCGTGGTGCTTTGTGCCGCAGCCCTTTTGCTTCAACCTCTTATTGTAAACAGTCTTTTCGGCGACCTTGCCCCCGAAGTGCGCCGCCATGCCACGGTGTATTTCGAAATCATAGCCTTCTCGCTCCCCTTTCTCGGCATATACAGCGCAGCCGCTGCCGTATTTCGCGCACACGGAAACACTGCTCTGCCGCTTAGGATAATGATTGCGGCAAACATTCTCAATGTGGCGGGAAACGCATTCACTATATATATAATGAATATGGAGACACGCGGTGTGGCAATAGCCACATTGGGAGCAAGAGTGTTTTCGGCAGTCGTGATAACCGTGTTGCTCTTGAAACAAACGCCAAGGAAAGAAATTTCAGCCTTTATCCGCCCCGACATTCCCGCCGCCCGCAGAATCATACGCCTAGGCATTCCCTACAGCTTTGAGAACGGTATGTTCTATCTCGGCAGAATACTGGTATTAATCATGGTGGCATCGTTCGGGACAGCTTCCATAGCCGCCAACGCCGTAGCCCAGGCAATAGTGCTCTTTCAGGTGCTTCCCGGAATGGCTGCCGTAACTGGCATAACCGTTGTAGTGGCACGCTGCGTGGGAGGCGAAGATTTCAAAAAGGCGGAACACTACAACAACCGTATTGCAGGAGGCATTTATCTCTTTCACTTTGCAAGCTGCATGCTCATACTGCTGCTCCTGCCTCTCATAATGCAGCTCTACAACCTTTCGCCCGAAGCCACACGCCTCACCAAACAAATAGTAATGCTCCACGCATTTTTCACAATGGCTGTATGGCCCGCAAGCTACGCTCTTCCCGCCACGTTTCGCGCTGCGGGCGACACGCGATTCCCCATGATAGTCAGCGTAAGCTGCATGCTCCTCTGCCGCGTGGGCTTTTCCTATATTCTCGGCATTGTGCTCGGAATGGGAGTCGTCGGAGTATGGCTCGGAATGTTCGGCGACTGGATTGTTAAAGGCATTATTTTCATCATACGCTATCGCAGCCGGAAATGGCAAAATTTCCGACTCGTAAACTAACTCAAAATCACTTCCGGAGACGCATTTTTTTCGAATCTGTAAGTACTTACGCCACAACATATTAGAAAAGGCGAAAAATACAAGGCACTTATTTCAAAACATAAGGCACATATTTTAAAATATGTGCCTTGTATTTTTTGCGATAAGCCTTATGTTTTTTTACGCCTGCGCCATGACTACTTTAAAAGTATCAAATCGCCGTCATCAAAACCGGTGGCAACATGACGATTTCCCACCCAGTTTTTGAAGCCTTCGTTGTTTGCCAAAAGCCACGTTAGAGATTCCTTAACACCTTCGAGAAAATATTCCCAATCCACATTGTCGCCTATAAGCATCTCCATGAAACTGTTCTCATCCGGTTCGTAGTCATTATTGCATGCCCAATCCTCATCCTCTTCATCGTATTCTTCCGAACCGTTCATATAAATGCAATAGCCTTTCGGCGTTTCATACAAACCGAAATTGAGCGCAACAATCTCTTCGGGCAAAGTTTCAGTCTCAACCAGCTCCGAAATCCACTGCGAAACGATGGTAAACATGCTTTCCTGCTTCGTGGATTCGTCAATCTTTTTGTCTTCTCCCATTTTCCCTTGTGTTAAGTTTGCAATGTTTTTATGTTGCGTATTTACCGCCGTTTATTCCGACTCAAATGTACTTATGTTTTACGAAACAGCAAAACGAAACTAATTTTAATGCATATTTGGTTCAAAACACACCCCTTTACTTCCCGTCCCACGGCATCCGGAAATATTTATTTGCACATCCATACAATAACAGACACAATAATCAGTTATAAAAATGAATTATGCTCAAAAAGCTGCTCATATCATTCGTACTGACATTTGCGACGTGCATCGCCGTAAGGGGACAGTATGACCCCGAATACACCCATTTTTGGATGATGGAGACTTCGTTTAACCCGGCAGCCGCCGGAAACGAAGACGCACTCAACATAACCGGCGCGTACTCCATGCAGATGACCGGTTTTCGCAATGCACCCAAAACAATGTTTGCCTCTGCCGACATGCCGTTCATTGTGTTGAAAAAACGCAACGGTGTGGGACTTCTGTTTCAGAACGACGCACTCGGACTTTTCTCACACAAGAAATTTTCGGCGCAATATGCCTTTCACATAGAAAAGTTTTTTGGCGGACGATTAAGCATAGGAGCACAAGCCGACCTGCTTGCCGAAGAATTCGACGGCACCAAAGCCGACGTGGAAACATCTAACGACCCGGCAATTCCCACAACCAAAGTAACAGGTTCGAAGGTGGACATGAGCGCGGGGCTTTTCTATCGCCGCAAAAGCTGGTATGTGGGAGCCTCAATGGCTCACATACTTTCGCCTACGGTAATGCTGGGCGAAACCAACGAGCTGAAAATAGACCCCGTCTATTATTTGACCGGCGGATACAATATAAAACTAAGAAATCCGTTAATTACAATACATCCCGCAGTGCTCTGCATGTACGACGGAAGCGACTTCCGAGCCAACATAAGCGGACGTGTGGAGCTGCACGACGATAACAAAAAACTCTTTGCGGGAGCCACTTACAGTCCGCAGCATTCTGCCGCAGCATTCGTGGGAGGACTTTTCCACGGCATCACAGTGAGCTACTCCTATGAGGCTTACACTTCCATGCCCGACCTTAAAAGCGGTGCGCACGAGATAGTGCTGCAATACCGTCTCGATATGAATTTGTATAAAAAAGGGCGCAACCGCCACAAAAGCGTGCGCTATCTGTAAACATTAGAAACAACAGCAAACATGAAACAAATAGCTTATGCCTTTACAGCTTTCATTCTGTGTCTGATGCTCGCCTCGTGCTTCAGCAGCAAGAAAATGATGAGCGACGGAGGCGAAGTAACAGGACAGCGCGGGGTTCGCTCGGAAGAACCCGCACCCTACGGAATGGTAAAAATACCCCGCGGATACCTGAAAGTGGGACTTGCCGAACAAGACAGCCTTTGGGGAAACGTAATTCCGCAAAAAGACATTTCGGTTGACGGTTTCTGGATGGACCAGACCGAAGTAACAAACTCAATGTACAGACAATTTGTATATTGGGTGCGCGACAGCATCATCCGCGAGCGTCTTGCCGATCCCAGCTACGGAGGCGACGAAACTTATAAGATAGAAGAGGACAAATATGGCGACCCTGTTACTCCCCATCTCAATTGGAAGAAACCCATTCCCTGGCGTAAACCGTCGGAAGACGAAGAACGCGCCATAGAAAGCGTTTATACCTATCATCCTATCGATGGTTCCCGCATGCTCGACACAAAACAGTTGAACTATCGCTATGAAATTTTCGACTATGCCAAAGCAGCAATGCGAAAATACCGTCTTAATCCCGAAGAACGCTCACTCGATACCGACAATCCCACAGACCCCAACGAAGTTGTCATGATTTCGAAAGACACAGCCTATGTGGACGACGACGGAAACATAGTAAGGCAGACAATTACACGTCCTCTTTCGAGCATGTACGACTTCCTTAATACATATATAGTAAATGTATATCCCGATACCACTTGCTGGGTGAACGACTTCCACAACGCCAACAACGAAGTGTATCTCAAAACCTATTTTTCTTCACCCTCGTACAACGACTACCCCGTTGTGGGCGTAACATGGGAACAAGCAAACGCATTCTGTGCCTGGCGAACCGAATATCTTCTGAGAGGACTCGGACCGGAAGCGAGAAACATACAACGTTACCGCCTGCCGTCCGAAATAGAATGGGAATACGCCGCAAGAGGCAAGGAAGGCAATCCGTTCCCATGGAAAGACAGCGGCACGAAAAACGACAAGGGATGTTTCTTTGCCAACTTCAAACCCGACAGAGGCAACTACACCGAAGACGGAAACCTCATAACATCGAAAGTGGGTATTTACGGAGCAAACTCGAACGGTCTGTTTGACATGGCAGGCAATGCCGCAGAATGGACAAACACCGAATATACCGAGGCGGGCGTAAGCAATATGAGCGACATCAATCCCGAGCTGAAATACAACGCAGCAAAAGAAGACCCTTACCGCTTGAAGAAAAAAGTTGTGAGAGGCGGCTCGTGGAAAGACCCGGAATCGCTGATACGTTCGGCTTGGAGAACATACGAATACCAAAATCAGCCGCGCTCTTACATAGGTTTTCGCTGCGTTCGCTCGCTTGCGGGAGCCGAAGCGGGAACTAATAAGGACAAAAAGAAATAATTCATAAATCATGAAGACAAACAGCTTCAATATAATCGTGCGCCTGCAACGCTGGATGGACAGCGTGCCGGGACAAACCTTTCTGAACTACGCTTACTCCTGGGGCGCATCAATCGTAATCCTTGGCGCACTTTTTAAGCTCACACACCTTTTCGGCGCAGACATAATGCTTTTCATCGGTATGGGCACCGAAGTGATAGTATTCTTCTTGTCTGCATTCGACCGTCCGTTCGATAGCGAAGAAGAAGCCTTGGATTCCGAAGAAAATAATGAAAGTGGCGAAGAAAACGAAGAAGAAGACACTGCCAAAGGCATAACCGGCGGAACGGGAGCCACAATAATCCTCAGAGGAGACACCGTGGGCGGAGCGCAAGCCTCGGACGGCGAAACACCTCTGACAACAGCTGCCGCAACAGGCAACATGCCGGGCACAAATGCCGAAGGTTTCGTAATGGCAGGCACTGCCGCAGTAATAACCGACGCAGGAAACGCAGCAAATCCCGAACTCGGCGACGTAACTCAGAACTACGTTGAAAAACTCAAGGAATTAACCGAAGTTCTTACCAAGGTGGAAGAACAAAGTAGGAAAATGACCACCGACAGTGAGGAAATGATTAATCTTAATCGCACTCTGACGGGCATCAACACCGTTTACGAACTGCAATTAAAGAACATAAGCGCGCAGATTGGCACTATTGACCAGATTAACGAGCAAACCCGCAAAATGGCAAAGCAAATCGAAGAGCTTAACGGCGTTTACAGCCGCATGATAAAGGCTCTCACCGTAAACATGAAGAACGCCGCAGCGGCATCATCGGTTGGCGACGACGAATAATCCCGCATCTCACCCGACATTTGCCCCAAACAGCGAAACCAATACAACAAAATGGGAATTAAAAGAAGACCGGTATCTCCAAGGCAGAAGATGATCAACCTCATGTACATCGTTCTGCTGGCAATGCTTGCTCTGAACGTGTCGCCCGACGTTCTCAACGGTTTTACAATTGTTGAAGACAACATAAGACGCTCCACGGCAAGCACGGCATCGGACAACGCGGCAATGTACAGGAACTTTGACGAGCAAATGAAAGCCAATCCGGTAAAAGTAAGGGAATGGTTTGAAAAAGCACGCAGAGTTCGCGCCATGAGCGACTCACTTTACGACTACGCCGAAGAACTTAAACGCGCCATTGTGCTGCATTCCGACGGCGCAAAGGGAAATATTCACGACATTCTCAACAAAGACGACCTCGAAGGTTCGACATACGTGATGCTCAATCCCACAAGCGGACAGGGACGCAAGTTATATGACGCAATAAATGACTATCGCCGTAAAATAACTGCCATGATAACCGACAAGGACGAGATTGCCGTTGTGAGCAAAAACCTTGCAACAGTCGTGCCCCGCCGCGAAAACACGCTTGGAAAGAACTGGCAGCAATACATGTTTGAAAATACTCCCACGGCAGCCGCTGTGGCATTGCTCAGCAAGCTCCAAAACGATGTGAGATACGCAGAAGGAGTTGTGCTTCACAATCTTGTTTCAAACATAGACATGAAAGACATCCGCGTAAACGAACTTGATGCGTTTGTAATACCTAATTCCAACACCATAGTGCAAGGCGGAAAATTCAGTGCGAGGATTATTATGGCGGCTGTGGACACAACGATGCGCCCATCTATATATGTAGGAGGTCGCAAAGTAGCTTCAAACGGAATATACGAGTTCACATGCGGAAGCACAGGCGATTTCAACTTCTCCGGATATATAGAAATGCAAAACGGACAGGGAAACACCGTACGCCGCAACTTTACACAGAAATACACTGTTGTAGCTCCTTCCGCCACAGTCTCTGCCGATTTGATGAACGTCCTTTATGCCGGCTACAACAACCCAATGAGCGTTTCCGCTCCGGGAGTTCCGCTCAACAAGATCGGAGTTTCCATGACGGGCGGCACACTTCAGCCCAACGGCAACGGAAAATACATTGCCCGTCCCGCAGCTGTGGGAACCGATGCCGTGATTACCGTTACCGCAAACATGGAAGGACGTAACGTGGAAATGGGAAAATTCACATTCCATGTGAGAAAACTCCCCGATCCTACGGCTTTCATAGCCTTTAACGATGAAAAAGGCAACGCAAATCAGTATAAAGGCGGACGACCTCTGTCAAAAGCCACACTCATGGGCACACACGGCATAGGCGCAGCCATAGACGACGGACTGCTAAACATTCCGTTCAGAGTGCTCGGTTTCGAAACCGTATTCTTTGACAACATGGGCAACGCAGTGCCCGAAATCTCCAACTCCTCGAGCTTTACCGAAAGACAGAGAAACATGTTCAGAATGCTCTCAAGGGGAAAACGCTTCTACATAACCCGTGTGAAAGCCGTGGGACCCGATGGAATAGAGCGCACATTGCCTCAGGCTCTCGAGGTTATAGTAAACTAACGAAAATACATCAACGATAGGAAATATGCGTAACTTAAAGACGAAATACCTGCTCCCTGTCATAACCGCCGTAATGGCTATGCTCACGATCATACCGGCAGAGGCACAAAACAAATCGGGCGGCGAAAGCCAGCCGACCCTCTCAGTGCGCCGCCAACGCCAGTCGGCATCCACACCGCGCAAGACGCAAACCAAGAAACAGGTTGAAGCAAAACCTGCAGCAAAGAAAACCGACACGGCAACAAAGGGCGCAATAACGCCAACCAAAAACGCGGCAAACGACACGGCAAAAAATGCAAATCCTTCACGTCCGCGTTTTGTGCCGCGACAGCAAAGAGCGGCTGCGGCAACTCCAAAAACTTCCGACGAACGCGCACAAATCGATTTCCCCACCGCACCCGACATGCCCAAAGACGTATCGTGGCGCAGGGACATCTATCGCACGCTCGACCTTACACAGGATGCAAACGCCACACTCTATTATCCGCTCGAACAGCAGGGAGACCAGATAAATCTTTTCACTTACATTCTGAAACTCATACTGCGCGGACAGGTCAAAGCCTATGACTATTCGCTCAACGGCAATGAAAATTTCGATGCAAAGAATCAAGTTAAACCCAAGGACATTCTTGACCGCTACCATATATATTATGAAACAAAAGACGGCAGAATGCACATTAACGACAGCGACATTCCCGCAGCCGAAGTCCTTGAATATTTCCTGAAAGAAAGCTCGTATTTCGACCAGCATACGGCAACCTATCACACAAAAGTAACAGCATTGTGCCCTGTTCTGAAAAGAGCCGACGATTTCGGCGGAGCCGATGCCAAATATCCCATGTTCTGGGTAAAATATGACGACATCGCGTCCTTCCTTACCAAATTGCCGCTAACAGGAAGCAACTACAACAACGCATCTACCATGAGCGCGGACGATTATTTCGCAATGAACCGTTATCAAGGCAAGATATACAAAACTAATAACCTTCAGGGCAAAGTACTTGCCAACTACTGCACCACCGATTCCGCTCTCACAAAAGAGCAAAAGAAAATCGAAAAGCAGCTGACCGATTTCGAGCAACACATATGGGGAAACGACTCCACCGATTCCACCAAAATCAAAAAAGACACAGTTGTTGCAAAGAAAGAAAAGCGCAGCCGTACACTCTCGAGCCGCCGCAGCGGAAACACGTCAAGCGTGAAAGAAAAGAAAACCAAAGGAAGCAATTCCTCTTCCTCCGGAAGTGCGCGCGTATCGGTTCGCCGTCAACGTCACTAAGCACACGTTCAAACCCACATACCAAGCCTCGCCCCATGGGCGGGGCTTTTTCATGCTCTTTCTCCACTCTTTTTTTCAGCATTCCCTCCTGCCACGAATCATGCGCCGGCACATCCGCCCCGCATCTCTTCCTGCAAATTTACTTCCCCCACATTCCGCCTGCAAACCCTGATGCCTAAACGCAGCTATGCATTTTCCTTGAAAAGAAATGCATATTTTTCTTCAAAAACTTTTGCAAAAAAAACTTTTGGTACCTTTGTCGCAGAATAAAACAAGTTAAAGCCATGAACAAAAGGGCATTAAACACATCCCACTCTCTTTTCTTCCCACAGAAACACCGTCTTTCGAGTCGAACTTCCCTGATATTTCCGCTCCCGTAAGGCAAAAGTGAATCTGCATGGCAAAGCCGACTACCGGCAACCGGATAAACGCAAAAACATCATGGTCAGGTAAACTAAAAACACATACAACAAAAACCAAATAAATATTATCATGAAAGAGTTTAATCATTTTGCAAAAGCAGTGCTTTGGCTTATTGTTTCTCTCGTGTCTGTAAGTACGTATGCCAGGCTTTCCGATTCGAAAGACTATGCTCCAACCGATTGGATAAGGGCTATGTCTGTAAACGGTAACTCTTTGTGGCTCGCAACAGAGGGAGGCTTGGTAAAATTCGACACAAAAACGGGAGAAACCACCATATACAACAGAACCAACGCCCCGATTCCCGAAGACAACATTCTTTCGCTTGCCTGCAACGGCAGCTCCGTTTGGTTCGGAACAAGGAAAATGGGTGTGGCAAAGCTAGAAAAAAACACCATCACCGCGTTCTATTCTCCCGTTAGCGGCATGTGTCCCAAACAATACAACATGCAGTTCGCCTTTGACGGCAAAGGAAACGTATGGTTGGGCAGTTTGCTGGCTTTCTATAAGTACGACGGAAACGATTGGACTTCTTTCTCCATACCTTATATAGAATTGAGTTCCATGGCAACCTTTAACGCTTTCACTTTTGACCATGACGGAAAACTGTGGTTTGGCGGAATGAACATTCTTTCGAACGATGTTTTCGGCTACTACACCGAAAGCACGGGAGTGGTGCAAATAAAAGGCATCAACAACATTTCGGCAATGGCAACTGACCGCAACGGAAATATATGGATGAGCACAAAAAAATCGGGAATAGTTATGTATGACGGCAAAACGTTCACCAAGTTCACTGCAGCCGACTATGACATTCCCACAAACTGCACCAATTCGCTTATAATAGACAAGGACAACAAAATATGGTTCGGCGCGGACAAATATCTTATAAGCTACGACGGCACCAACTTTGATAAACATCCCATTCCCTCACCCCGCGACAACGACATGATTTGTTCGCTACTTGCCGACGGAGACAAAATATGGATAGGCTCTTCATATAGCGGACTTTACAAATATAATAACGGCGAAATGACACATGTGGACGCTTACAGCCGTCTGTTGCCTACGGAGAAAACCGATTCTACATCCACAGCACCGAAAAAAGATGACACATGGTCGGATTCGGACGTTACCACAGTAAACACCGTTAAGCAAAAGCCGGACAGCGCAGAAGTTTACGATCTTTCGGGGCTTAAAGTAACCAATCCCGAAAAGGGCAACGTGTACATAAGCAACGGCAGGAAGTTTATCAAAAAGTAAATGCCGCAACAAAACTAAAAAGGTGCGTCGCAATGAAACCTTCCGGCGCACCTTTTTAGTTTTTGCCTGCATAAACGCACTTTCAAAGAAAATTCTGCGGACGGCATTGCACGCCGAAAAAAACATAAGCCTTTTCGTAAAAAACATAAGGCATATATTTCAAATTACGAGCCATATATTTCAAAATATATGCCTTGTATTTTCGGGCTTTTGCCACGTACTGATTTCCACGAAGTTACAAAAGCGTTTTTCGAGCCTTTCCGCCCAAATGCCACGCCGAAAAAATTCGTGTGTTTCCCACATTTCTCCCCACTTTTTCCGTTCCGCCCGGCACATGTTTCACACAGTCCCACACAAGTGGCACTTCTTACGTTCAAAACGCACAAAATTGCTCCCGAAATGGTATAAAAATACATTTACAAACATAAAATTTGCGGCATTTCGTAATATCTGCATAATTTCCCGGTATTTTTGCACACCAATATTTCAAATATTATTTTGCACGAAATACGTAATGCGGTAATTTTGCAGTTGTAAACAGCCCGCCATACGCGGACTGTACATAAACGAAACCCGCATGATACAACATAACGGTAAACGCGCATGAAAAGAATAGCTTTCTTCCTGTTCGCCTTGCTTTTAACCGCCACGACACAGGGGCAGAATCTGCTCACACTCGACAGCTGCCGCTCCATGGCTCTTGCAAACAATAAAAGATTGCTTATAGGCGAAAAGGAAATAGAAAAAGCCGGCTACGACAACAAGGCTGCAAAAACCAATTACCTGCCTAAACTTAAGGCAACGGCTGCATATTTTCGCAACAGCCGTGAAACACATCTGCTTAACAATTCCACACGCCACAAACTGAACAATCTCGGTTCGTCGATAGCACAACCGCTCGCCTCGGTGGCTCAAATTGTGGAAAAATACCACCCCGAACTGACCGATGCGCTTAACGAATTCGGCAACAACGTGATTGACGAATTTTCGGACGTGGGAAAGAAAATAAACGAAGGCTTCGAAACCGATACTCGAAACATGTTTGCCGGCGCACTCACCATTACGCAGCCGCTGTATATGGGCGGAAAAATCCGCGCATACAACGAAATTACCGACTATGCCAAACAAATAGCCGAGGAAAAACATCGCGGCGGGGCGCAGGAGGTGGTGCTCGAAGTGGACGAGGCATATTGGCGTGTGGTTTCGCTTGCCAACAAAAAGAAACTCGCTGAAAGCTACGTGAATCTGCTTAAGCATCTTGACGACGACATGCAAAAGATGATTAAGGAGGGAGTGGCAACAAAAGCTAACGGACTTACGGTGAGCGTGAAACTGAACGAGGCTGAAATGACGCTTACCAAAGTGGACAACGGGCTTACGCTTTCGCGCATGTTGCTTTGCCAGCTCTGCGGCATGCCCATTGAAAGCAATTTCACCCTTGAAGACGAACAAAAAGAGCAATTGGCACCGGTTAAGAACAATGCCGCTTTCGACATGAACCAGGCATACGTCAACCGTCCCGAGCTTCGCAGTCTGGAACTCGCCACAAAAATCTACGACAAGAAGATTCAGATAGCCCGTTCCGAATTTCTCCCGCAAGTGGTGCTGACCGGCAACTACATGCTCACCAACCCGTCGGTTTACAACGGCTTTGAAAAGAAATTCAAAGGCATGTTCAACGTGGGAGTAATGGTAAGCGCGCCACTATTCGAGTGGGGAGAAAACAAATATAAGATTCGCGCCGCAAAATCAGAGGCGGCAATAGCAAAATACGAGCTTGAAGAGGCAAAAGAAAAGATTGAGCTGCAAGTGAACCAGCAATCGTTTCGTGTGAAAGAAGCCGAAAAAACTCTGGCACGCGCACGCAAAAACTGCGAAAGCGCAGACGAAAACATGAAAACCGCCAACGCGGGATTCAAAGAGGGAGTAATTCCAACGAGCGACCTTCTTGCGGCGCAGACAGCCTGGGTGTCGGCTCACAGCGAGGTGATTGACGCGGAAATAAACGCACGCCTCACACAAGTATATCTGAAAAAATCATTGGGAACACTGGAATAAGAAAAACTATAAGGCTTATGGCTAAAATGACAAAAGAGAGAAAGAACCTCTCGATAGGATTGCTGATTTTCACCGCAGTAATAATTGCAACGGCAGTAATGGGAATTATCCTCCTTAAACCTTCCACCGAATACATAGAGGGACAGGCTGACGTAGAAGAGTATCGCGTTTCGAGCAAAGTGCCTTCGAGAATCGTGAAATTCCTTGTTGAAGAGGGCGATACGGTTCATGCCGGCGACACACTCGTAATTCTTGACGCTCCCGACGTGGAAGCGAAACTGCAACAGGCACAAGCCGCCGAAGCTGCGGCACAGGCACAAAGCGACGAAGCACGCAACGGAGCACGCAAAGAACAGATTCAGGGCGCATACAGCATGTGGCAGAAAGCAAAAGCCGGAGTGGAAATAGCACAAAAGACATACAACCGAATAAAAAACCTCTACGACCAGGGAGTAGTGGCAGCGCAAAAATTTGATGAAGCCTCGGCACAACGCGATGCCGCAATAGCCACCGAAAAAGCCGCCCGCTCACAATATGAAATGGCTGTGAACGGAGCACGAAGGGAAGACAAAGCAGCAGCCGAAGCCCTCGTGAAAAGAGCTCAGGGAGCCATCAACGAAGTTCGGTCATACATAAACGAAACAGTGCTTACCGCACAAACAGACGGCGAAGTAACCGAAATATTCCCCCAAGCCGGAGAACTTGTAGGCTCGGGAGCACCAATAATGAGCATATCGGTGATGGGAAAAATGTGGGTTTCGTTCAATGTCAGGGAAAATTTGCTGAAAGATTTCGGAACGGGAAAAACATTCAAGGCAACGGTTCCCGCACTCGGCAACAAAGAAATAACATTACGCACATACTACATGAAAGATGTGGGAAGTTACGCAGCATGGAAGGCAACAAAAGCAACAGGTGCCTATGACATGAAAACTTTCCAGATAAAAGCCCGCCCAAGCGAGACAGTAAACGGATTGCGACCGGGAATGTCGGTTATCTTTCCCATTAAAAACTGACGGGTAAGCCGAAAGTTTCAAAACACATCAAAGACGCAGGCAAACAAAACAAATCTGTAAGCAAACATAACCAAGAAGTCGGCAAATACAAACTGTCTGCCGGCAAACATCTCCAATCAGTAAACAAATGTCCGGGTTCGTTAGCAGGATAAAAACCACTTTAAGAGTGTCGCAAAGGGAAACAAGACGGATTTTCTCAAGTCCGCTCTACGTTTTCTGCATGATAATTGCACCCGTAGCCTGTTTCGTGTTTTTCCTGACCCTTATGGGGCGCGGCGTTCCCACCGAACTTCCCGTGGCAATAGTTGACCTTGACAATTCATCCAATTCGCGCTCGCTGACAAGAAACATAGAATCTTTTCAACACACTAAAGTCATTGCCCATTGCCGCGATTTTTCGGAGATGAGGGACATGATGCAGCGCGGAAAGATTTACGGAGCGTTTCTGATTCCCGAAAATTTTTCAAAAGACCTTCAGGCACAGCGGCAACCCACAATTTCTTACTACTGCAACTATTCTTATTTCACTGCTGCCTCACTTGCTTTTCAGGATTTCAAGACTATGAGCGAACTTACGGGAGGTGCGGCAACACGTAGCACTCTTCGCGCAAAAGGAGTGGACAACGAGCACACCAATGCCTTTTTACAGCCAATCGTGGTGGAGAAACATTTAATAGGAAATCCGTGGGTGAATTATTCCATATACCTCAACAATGTTCTCGTACCTGCCGCGATGATGATTTTTATCTTTCTCACAACGGTCTATTCCATTGGTGTGGAACTTAAAGACGGTACGGCACGAAAATGGATACTTCTTGCCGACAATTCGATATTCAAAGCAGTGATGGGAAAGCTTCTGCCGCAAACCGCGATATTTTTCGTACTCGGCACATTCTACAACTTTCTCATGTTCGGGGTTATGAAATATCCCTGCCACTGTGGAATTCCGGCAATGCTCGTTATGACATATCTTTTTATCCTTGCTTCGCAGGGCTTCGGGGTTTTCCTCATAGGTTTAATCCCCAATTTCCGTTTTGCAATGTCCATGTCGTCTCTGTGGGCTATCGTAAGCATTTCCATGTCGGGCTTCACGTTCCCCGTAACAAGCATGCAGCCGTCGCTGAAGGCTCTTTCGGTTTGCTTTCCCCTCAGACACTATTTTCAAATCTATGCGTGCAGGGCGTTAAACGGTTATCCGGCGTTCTATTGCCTCGACCACATTCTCTTCCTGCTTCTTTTTGTGCTGCTGCCCCTCACGGTGCTCTACAGACTTAAAGGCGTGCTGCTGACATATAAATACGAGCCTTGAGATGAACTTCATGAGAAATATCATAAAGAGATTTTGGCGCACGGTGTCCGAAACGGCGTTCGTCTGGATTCACGAAATGAACACTGCATTCCGCGACGAAGCCGTGTTGGTGTTTATGATTCTCGTGCCATTGGGCTATCCGCTTCTCTATTCCTATATATATAACAACGAAATAGTCCGCGACATTCCCGTGGCTGTTGTAGACGAAAGCAATTCTAGTTTGTCGCGCCAATACATCCGCAACCTCGATGCTTCGCAGTACACCAACGTTACGCAAACGCCCGCAAACATGAAAGAGGCGCAGGAACTGATGAGGAGAAGCAAGGTATATGGAATTGTGCGCATTCCCGCCGATTTCAGCAAGAACATAAATACCGGCAAACAGGCTTACGTTTATGCTTTCTGCGATGCAAGCACGCTGCTTTACTTCCGCCAGTTTTCCATAGCCAACACCGATGTTTCGCTGGACATGAACGCGAAAATCAAAATAAAACAAGCGGGAAACACAACCGACCGTCAGGACGCGCTGACCGCTGCGCCGCTGAAATATGAGGAGGTTAATCTTTTCAACTCCACCACCGGCGTGGCGTCATACCTTCTCCCGGCTGTGCTGATGATGATTCTTCAGCAGACAATGCTTCTCGGCATGGGCATAAACGCCGGCACAATGCGCGAAAAGAACATGTTCCGGCTGTTCTCCCCCATAGCCCGCCATGCAGGCGGCACATTCGAAATTGTTCTCGGGCGTGCGTTCAGCTATATACCTGTGCACATTGCCAATGCCTTTTATGTGCTCGGCATAACGCCTATGATTTTCCACTTCAACCGCCTGGAGCATTTCCCGGATGTGGTGGCATTCATCACGCCATACCTTCTTGCCGTGGCGTTCATGGGCATCGTGGTGTCGCATTTCATTAAAACGCGCGAGTCGAGCATGATGGTCATTCTCTTCTCCTCTCTCGTGCTCCTGTTCATCTCCGGAATTTCCTGGCCATGGAGTGCCGTGCCCGCGTTCTGGAAAAACGTGGCTTACATGATACCTTCCACGTTTGGCATAAACGGATTCGTAAGAATGACTAACGAGGGCGCAAGGCTTTCGCAGGTCAGTTTCGAATACACAGGGCTTTGGATTCAGGCGATATGCTATTTTGTTTTGGCTATTTACACCACACGGCTCGACATACGCCAAAGCTGCCGAAACTTCAACCGTCAACACCGTCGCTTACGCAACAAATCGGCTGTTTTGAGCGGAAATGACAAAAAACAACGGTAAAAATGCAATTTTTTTGCCGTAAATTTTCGCAATTAAAATATTTCCCGTAAATTTGCACTGCTTTTCAAGCAAAACACTGCTTCAATAGCTCAGTTGGTTAGAGCACCTGACTGTTAATCAGGGGGTCGTTGGTTCAAGCCCATCTTGAAGCGCAGATTCCAAACCTTGCAAGATTTCTCTTGCAAGGTTTTCTGTTTTTATCATGATACACGGACGGATTTTTCATCACATTTTCCACAAAATCACAAGCCTTTCCGCACCCATGAAAAGGCCATTTTTTGTGCCTTTACAAGTCATTGGATTTCAGATGTGTACAAAGGGGCAAAAATACAAGCCATATATTTTAAAATACAAGGCACTTATTTTAAAATAAGTGCCTTGTATTTTTCGCGATAAGCCTTATGTTTTTTTCGGCATGCGCAAGCGCAATAAAAAATAACGGGAAAAGGTGAGAAAAACAAGAGATTTCAACCTTCAAAAAAACGCACCCGAAATGTGTTTTTTACAGACTTGGGGTGCCGTGTTTCCCTGCACATGCGGGACACAAACCTTTGACGAGGAAATTTGAACTGCGATGAACATAACCTTCGGGCAACTGCACCGCCGGCACAGGTGTGGAATTCAAACAGAAAGTCTTGCCGCATTTTTCACAAAAGAAATGCACATGCTCGTCATCGTCGTCCACACTGCTGTGGCTCATACACAATTCGTAGCGTATGCCTCCGTTTCCGTCCTCAATAGTATGTACGAGGTGATGTTTCCTGAATATGGTGAGCGCACGAAAGATGTTGGATTTGTCAATAAGCACAAGTTTGTCTTCGAGTTCCTTCACCGATTTGGGATTCTCCTCCTCCGCCAAAGCCTTTACAATCATTATTCGGTTGGCAGTGGACTTCACTCCATGCTTTTCCAACAATTCCACACACTTGTCTTCATCCATATTTCTAACGTCTTATGCAGTACAAAATTATGGATTTATGTCGATACCGGGAACATGCTTCGGAGCTTATTTCACCATGTTGCGCAGATTTATCACGGCAATATTGTATTCCCTTACCGTTTCTGCATATTTCAAACGGGTGTTCACCGATTCCAAAAGGCTTTGTATGTACTCCACATAGCCTATGTCGCCGTTTTCATACGACACCTGCGCTATTCTTGCCATTTCGCGAGCCTCCGCAAGCCCTTCGCCGGTATAATAGTCCATTCGCTTGCGGGCCGCAAGGTAGTTGCCCTTCTGTATGTCATACTCGGTCTGCATGCGCTGCATTGACTGTCTGCCGTAAAGCTCCGTGATTTCGCGGTCTTTTCTTGCCGCTTTCACCTTGGCGCGGGTTGAGCCGAAAAACAAGGGCAATCCCACTCCCACTTCGAAACCCATGAAATCGCCTTTGCCGAAACGGCTGCGATCAACATGGTAAGGATTCCAGCCCTTAAAGACCATTTGCGTGCTGAGACCCACACTGAAATTCGGAAGATAGCCGCTTTTTGCCTCTGACACCTTGCGGTTGCCCATGTCAAGGGCTTTACTGTAATACTCTCCCTCGGCGGTGCTCGCAAAATCAATACTGCCGGCCTCTTCATAGGTAAGCGGTTTCTGCTGTTCGTCGGCGGGAGCAATATCTTCGTCCGTGTTCAAAAGCTCGCGCATCTTCTGCTTCAAAGCCCGATATTCGGCATCGGTCTTTTCCAGTTCCATACGGTTTTCACTCCTCATACGGCTCGCCGTGAGCTTTTCCAACTGTCGCGCCTCCCCTGCCATATACCTCACAGTGGCAAGGTGGAGATACTTTCCTATTATCGTGTCCTGCTCCGCGAGAATTCGTTTTTTTTCAATGACAAACACCATTTGACCGTAGGCATTTGCCACCTCCGCCGACAGCTGCTTGCGACTCAAACCGGCACGACTTTTCGCCACTGCGGTTTCGGCTTTCAAACTCCTGCGCCGCAGCACATAAACCGTGGGGAAATCGAAACTCTGGCTCAATGTAAGACTGTTGTCCGGGCTACCTCCCGACGTGGGATCCTGTTTCAGCGAAAGCGAAGCCTTATCCAAGTCCCACGCCGAGCCTTGCATCAGTTGCGATTTCTCCACTTCGCCCTCGGCAGCCCTTATGCCGTAATTGTTTTTAACCGCCATGTCAATACATTCCTGCATTGTGAGCCTTTTCTGTGCGCCCGCCGCAATCCATGCAAGCATTGCAACGGCGGCAACGAATATTCTGTTTGAAATCATTCCTCTTTACTTTTTTGTAAACACCTTGTAAACCGCCGGCAAAACAATAAGCGTGAGCACCGTAGAGGTTATCAGTCCCCCCACAACCACTGTGGCGAGCGGTCTTTGCACCTCCGCACCGTCGCCATGGGAGAGAGCCATGGGCAAAAAGCCGAAACTTGCCACAAGAGCCGTCATCAACACCGGGCGGAGCCTTATCATACATCCTTTCATAATTCTCTCGGTAATATTGTCCACTCCCTCGTTTCGCAGGTCGTTAAGCTGACCCACGAGAACAATTCCGTTGAGCACCGCAACGCCGAAAAGAGCTATGAAACCCACTCCCGCCGATATGGAAAAGGGCATGCCCCGCAACCACAACGCCCAAATTCCACCTATAGCCGCAAGCGGTATGGCACTGAACACAAAAAGCGTTTCGCGAATGCTTTTCACCGTGGCGTAGAGCAGCAAAAGAATAAGACAAAGAGCCACAGGAATGGCAATGGAAAGGCGATTGGCTGCATCGCGCAGGTTTTGGAACTCACCGCCATAGGTGTAATAATAACCGGCAGGCAAAGAAATCTTCTTACTCACAAGTTGCTCTATCTCTTCTACCGTGCTCTCAATATCACGTCCTCTTACGTTGAAACCAACATAGATGCGGCGCGTACCTTCATCGTGAGTAATCTGCGAAGGTGCTTCAACGTATTCCACCTTAGCCACCTGGGAAAGAGGAATTGCCCCTCCGCCCGAAACAGGAAGATAAAGATTTTCGAGAGAAGAGATGTCGTTGCGCAAATCCTTGTCAAGACGCAAAACTATATCGAACTTCTTCTCACCTTCATAGACTGCGCCCGCAGCATTTCCCGCAAAAGCCGTATTAAGTATGTTGTTGGCATCTTTTATCGAGATACCGTACTCCGCCATACGCTCATGATTGTAAACAACCTGAATCTGCGGAAGACCTTGTACCTTTTCAACGTAAGGATTCGTTACACCGTCCACCTTTTTCACTATCTCCGCAACCTTGGAAGCCTCTTCAGCCAAAACATCAAGGTCCTCGCCGTAAATATTTATGGCAACGTCCTGACGAATTCCCGTTATAAGCTCATTATTCCTCATCTGAATCGGCTGACTCATCTCTACTTCAAGCCCGGGTATGGTTTCGAGAGTTTTGCCCATGCTTTCCATGAGTTCGTCTTTGGTTTTCGCGCTCGTCCATTCCGCTTTGGGCTTAAGCGCAATCATCATGTCCGCTCTTTCTACAGGCATCGGGTCGGTTGGAATCTCTGCGCTGCCGATTCTTGTTACTATTTGTTTTATTTCCGGGTATTTTGTTTTAAGCAATTTCTCACCCATTGTAGTTGCTTCGGTCATTTGGCTGAGACTTGTGCCTTGCGACATGCTCAATTCGGCAGCAAAATCGCCCTCTTCCAGATTTGGTATGAATTCTCCGCCGAGTTTTGAAAACGCCGCGAGACTTATTACAAACGCACACACGGCTCCGACAATAAGTTCACGGTCATGTTTTATTGCCCAAGAGAGAACCGGCTCATACCAACCGTGAAGTTTTTCTACCATTCGGTGTGCAATATTTTTGCCGGTGCTTATCTTTTTGTTCAAAAACAATGCGCTCGCCATGGGAACGTATGTCAGCGACAATATAAAGGCTCCCATTATGGCAAAGAATATTGTCATAGCCATGGGGCGGAACATTTTGCCTTCTATACCCGCGAGAGTCATGAGCGGAACGTATACAATCATTATTATAATCTCTCCGAAGGCTGCGGAGTGGCGTATTTTCGATGCGGAATAGAGCACTTCGCCGTCCATGTCTCTTTGCGTGAGCCGCATGCCGGGATATTTGGCTTTTTGCTGCTCTATGTGCAGACACACAGCCTCTACAATTATCACGGCAGAGTCCACAATCATTCCGAAGTCTATTGCGCCGAGGCTCATGAGGTTTCCGCTCAATCCGAAGAGCCTCATCATTCCGAATGCAAACAACATGCTCAACGGTATGACGCTTGCCACCACAAGTCCTGCCCTCCAGTTTCCGAGGAAAAGCACGAGAATGAAAATTACAATCAATCCGCCGGCTATAAGGTTGTGAGCTATTGTGTTTTCAACGCGGTTCACGAGTTGCGTGCGGTCTATGAACGGTTCTATAACCACTCCTTCGGGCAGGCTTTTCTGTATCTGGGCTATTCTTTCCTTTACCCTTCGACTCACATCCTGAAAGTTTTCGCCTTTGAGCATTATGGCAATTCCGGCAACCACTTCTCCTTCGCCGTTTCGCGTAACTGCGCCGAAACGTGTTGCCGAACCGTACTGCACTTTTGCCACATCGCCCACTCTTATAGGCGTTCCGTTCACCGTTTTCACGGGAACGTTCTTAATGTCTTCGAGAGTTTTCGCAACACCAAGCCCGCGTATGTAAAATTGTTTGTCGTTCTGCTCGATATAACTGCCGCCGGTGTTTTCGTTATTGTCTTCGAGGGCGGCATATACCTCGGGCACGGTTACGCCTGCGGCATTGAGTTTCTCGGAATTGACAGCCACCTCATATTCTTTGACAAAACCGCCCCAGCCGCTGACTTCAGCCAACCCTTTTGTGCCGGAAAGTTGTTTGCGTACTATCCAGTCCTGAATTGTTCGCAATTGCGTAAGCGAATATTTGTCCTCGTATCCCTTTTTCGCCCTTACTGTGTAATGATATATCTCACCAAGCCCCGTGGCTATGGGACCAAGCAAAGTTTTTCCGTCCACGGGAAGGTCATCTTCCACTTCTTTCAACTGCTGACTCACTTGCTGACGCGCCCAGTAGATGTCGGCATCATCGTCAAAGACAAGAGTGATGACAGATAGCCCGCTGCGCGAAATACTTCTGCGTTTTTCGAGCCGGGGAATGTTTGCCATTGCCATTTCAATGGGTGTGGTGATGTACTGTTCCACTTCCTGCGCTCCCAGAGAGGGTGCCTGGGTTATGACCTGCACCTGATTGTTGGTTATGTCGGGTGTGGAATCGAACGGCAGGTTTACGAGCGACACTATGCCCCATGCCGCGAGAAGAATGCTCAGTACGCCTACTACAAGCTTATGGCTTATAGAATATTCTATGAGTTTTTGAAACATGACACAACGGGATAAACGTTTTTAATGATCGTGTTCGCCGTGCTCACTCACCGCGCTGGCAAGATAGTAACTGCTGTTGGTTACAACCGGCAGGTCTTTGTTTGTGGGTTCCACGAAATCTATTTGCGTATATCCGTTTTCGGTTATACCGGTTTTCACTTCGCGGCGGCTGAAATGGTGGGTTTTCTTAATTGAAAGCGAGTGGTTCACATTATGAACGAACACATACGATTTGTTACCGTCTTTCACAATGGCTTTGCTCGGCACAGCCTCCACCTTTTCCTTTCCCGTGGAAATGAGACCCGTTACATACATTCCCCCAAAGAGTTCGCCGTCGCGGTTGTCGAGTTTCACATGAACCGCCACGCTCTTGTCGCCCTCGTTGAGGTTTTCGTTTATTCCGCTCACATATCCTTCTATGGTGCGGTTGCCCTGGTTTGTCATGGCTATGAGCACCTTTGCACCGCGTTTCACCTTGTCAATGTCTTTTTCAAACACATTGAGGTCGCACTCCACGGCATTGTTGTTGTTAATACTCATCACCGGTGTCTGCATGTCCACATAGCTGCCCAGATTTGCCGTTATCCTGCCCACCGTTCCGCTTATGGGCGAACGCAGAGGGAATGCGGACGTGAATTTCCCCGCGCCCACACTCTTGGGACTGATGCCGAACTGCACAAGTTGGCGTGCCATTCCGTTTTGTTTGGCTACGGAAATGTTATATTGCGCCAAAGCCTGCTGCTGATTCTTTCCGAGCCCCGCGCCCTGGCTTGCCAGATAGTTTTGGCGGTCAAGCTCGCTCTTGGCATACTCCGTTTCCTTGCACACAGAGTAGTATTCACGCTGAAGAGCCAACACTTCGGGATTTTCAACCGTTGCTATCACGCTGCCCTTAGCCACCTTGTCGCCCTCGTTCACGTAAATCTTTCTCACAACGCCCGCCATGGTGCTGCTAACCTCCGCCGTGTTTTGCGCACGCACCACAAGCCGCCCGTTAGCCTTTATGCCGAGGTCCATGTCGCGAAATTCTATGGGCGAAGTGGCAAGCTTCACAGCCTTTATCTGTTCTTCGCTCAAAGGAATATTAGCCATGTCGTAGGCTTCCGCGTGTTCGTGTTCTTCTTCGTGCGATGCGCTTTCGCCGCTCCTGCCTGTGTACATGATTGCACCGAAAGCCACGAGCGACACCGCTATTATCAATATTGTTTTCTTCATGATTACTTGTTTTACAGGTGCAAAAATAGCGCACGCTTAGTGCAACCGGGTTGCAAAAATGGGTATAGCCGTTCGCTCACGGCTCGCAAACCTAAAAACACGGGATAAACAAGACGAAAAAACAGGAAAAAACGATGCTGTTACGCCATAGCGGAAAAAACACATGGCTTATCGCAAAAAACACAAGCCATATATTTTAAAATACAAGGCACTTATTTTAAAATAAGTGCCTTGTATTTTTTGCCCCAATAAGTCTTTGAGCCACAACAACTTACAAAATCCTTCAAAATTGCCTTAAACTTCGGATTATCAGCCTTTTACGAAAAACCTCATCCTTTTGGGGTTCTGCCGTGAAAAACATGTTTCATTTTTCGAGCCGCGCTACTTTTTAATCACGGCACGAATCATGAACCAGACGTGCATGGCGGTTGCGCGTATCAAACCATAACGTCGCGCCATGACTTCATATCTTTCAATCAACGACTTCCTGTGGTTTTTAACCGTCATTCCGCCGTCAAGATAATCCGCCACCACGATGCCGGAATTGACAAGTTTCATTTTTGCACGCTCGGCTCTTCTCATCACTCTTATACACCAGTCGTAATCGGCTGAAAAACGATAGCGCATATTGTAGTTCACCTTTCGCGCAATGGAAAGCCTTGCAAAGAAAGCCTGATGACACACCACCATTCCGTTAAGGAAGCTCCGCGAAGTAAGGCGGCGCGGCGGCGAAAGCCTGCGGTGGCGTATGAAAGCCCCGTCGGAGTCCACAATGTCGGTATCGCCGTAAACCACACCCGTATCCGCGCCCACACATGCGGCAATGCGCGAAAGCACATCGGCACTGTGGAAACGGTCGCCGGCATTCAGGAAAATAATAAAGTCGCCGGTAGCCATGGCGAGAGCCTTGTTCATGGCATCATAAATGCCCTTGTCCGGCTCGCTCACCGCATTGACCTCATGACGTGCCTCGCGTGCGTTGCGTTCCTGATAATGAAGAAACTCAGCCACCGTACCGTCGTGCGAATTTCCGTCAATCATCAAATGTTCCACGTAAGGATAGTCCTGTTCTTCCACACTGTCAAGAGTGCGCTTTATTACATTGGCGGCGTTATAGGTTACGGTTGCCACCGTGAATTTTATTTTTTCAGTCATTTTTACTTCCTGACAAGCTGTTATATAAATCGGAATAACGCCGCGCCACGGCGGTTTCGGAGAAAGTGGAATTCACCTTGTTTCTCGCTTTTTCGCCCAGAGAATCGGCGTTCTCCGGAGCAAGACACCACATTATGCCCTCCGTAAAATCTTTGGCGTTTTTGTATTCAGCCACATAGCCGTTGGTTTTATGGTCTATCATTTGCGGAATGCCGCCCACATTGAACGCCACACAGGGCACACCGCACGCCATAGACTCCATGATTGTGTTTGGAAGGTTATCCTGCATTGTGGGAATCATGAAAACATTGCAGGCATTATATATGTCTATCATCTTTTTCTCATTTGCCACATAACCCAACGAGTAAACTTTCACCGGCAACAGTTCCTTGAGCGCATCACTCTCCTTTCCCACCGCCACAACCGCAATGTTGGAAGCCAAATCGGGATGTTCGTCGGCAAGAATGCGGATAGATTCGCAAAGATAGTCTATGCCCTTGATTTTATTCGTAACACGATATGCGGCAAAAAGGAGCAGTTTCCTGCCAAGCGGCAACGCCAGCGATTCGCGAGCCTTAGCCATGTTGAGCGGACGGTATAGCCTCGTGTTTATGGGGTTCGGAATGCTCAACACACGCTTTCCCTCGAGCAAAGCACTTGATGAAGCACATTTTGCAAGCCAGTCGCTGCAAGCCACAAAGGTTATGTTGGCATTGGAATAGAGTTTGCGTTTCCGCATGAACACTCTGCGCGAAAGATCTCGCGAAGAGCCTCCGCCGTAAAGCACGGGACATTTGCCGCAACAATCTTTATAGCGGTCGCAATCTCCGTTGTAATGACAAATGCCGGTGAAAGCCCACATGTCATGAAGCGTCCACACCACGGGCTTTCCGCTCCTGAGAATTTTTGCAATGCCTTTAAGCGAAAGGAAACCCTGATTTATCCAGTGCAAATGAATTATGTCGGCTTCCTCGAAGTCTTTCATCCCGGTTATGTCTATTCCGAAATTCGCAGCATCAACTTCAAAAAGTCTGTGCTTGCGAAAGCCGTTCGCTTTCCATATTGTAAATCTTTCGCGAAGGAAATTGTATTTCATCCTGCCCGTATCGCGTGGCTCCGCCACGGTAATTGCTTCCGATTCTTTACGGCTCACCAGCATGGTAGCCTTGATGCCGTTGTTGCCCAAAGCCTCGCGCAACCGCGCAGCAGCTATTGCCGCACCGCCGGTATGCTCTGACGTATTTACTATCAGTACTCTCATTCCGAAAGTTGTTGCAATGTTTTTAGTTTTAATCAATAATGAAACGTGCTACCTCCGAGAAATTCCCTCAACAACGACGTTGGCGGCAAACCTTCTATGGGAATGGGCTTGATGTATGAGAGAAATTTTGCAAGACGATGGGCTTCGGAATGCTCTTCCTCGTTCTCGCCCACCTGTTGCAGGAGAGGCAGAGCCTGATTCTTCAAAGCCGCAAGCTCAAAAAGCAAAGCGGAATTGAACATTACGTCGGCATTCTCCTGATAAGGGAAAATCCATTTTTCTTCTCCCGCTCTCACACTGGGCCAACGGCGTATGGTTTCCTGCGCAGAGTATCCGCGATATTTGTAGTCCCTTACAATGCGGCGCAAAAGGCGGTTGTCGGTTGTGGGAATGTAATTGTGGTCGTCGAGAAGTATAGATGTAAGAGCCGAAACATATACACGGAACTTGTTTTTCTCATTAATTTGCTTCGTAAGTTCGGGATTGAGCGCATGAATACCCTCTATGACGAGAATCATATTGTTATCGACCTTAAGATGTACCCCGCTTTTCTCGCTCTTACCCGTATGGAAATTATATCTCGGCAATTCCACCTCATTTCCTGCGATAAGATTTTCAAGGTCATGGGAAAGCAGCGGAATGTTAAGCGCATAAACGCTCTCGAAATCATATTCTCCGTCGGGACCTTTGGGAGTTTTTTCGCGATCCACGAAATAATCGTCCATGGAAATGGGATACGGTTTCAAACCACAGGCAGCAAGTTGCACCGAAAGCCGTTTGCTGAACGTGGTTTTCCCACTTGATGACGGTCCGGATATGAGAACGACTTTTACTTCTTTGTGTTTGGCAATCTGTTCTGCTATGTTGCTTATTTTTTTCTCCTGCAAAGCCTCCGAAACATTGATTGCGAGGTTTTCAAGTCCCTTCGAAAGCATTTCGTTAAGGTCTCCTATGGTGTTAAGTCCCATTATTCCCTGCCATTGATGGTTTTCGTTGAAAACACCAAACATCTTTTCCTGCTTGGTCTTGGCTTTGAGCTGCGAAGGATTGGAAGCGTCGGGAAGACGAAGCAAAACTCCGTCATGATATTTCTCTATTCCGAAAAGCCATACGCTTCCCGTGGAACGTAAAAGCGCACCGTAATAATAATCCAAGGTATCTCCGAGCATATAATAGCAAGAATAGAGACTGCCTGTGCTTTCTATTAGTTTTGCTTTGCTTTCCATTCCCGCTTCCCTGAATCTTTTTGCCACATCTGCGGTATGTGCTTTGATTTTTCTGAAAGGAATGTCGGCAGAAACTATTTCCCGCATACGTTTTTCGAGTTCTGCCACTTCCTTTTCGGTTATTTCTTCGTTTTTTATTATGCGACAATAATAACCGTTAGACACCGGAGTATCTATTCTTACTGACACGCCGGGAAACAAGTCGCCTGCTGCCTTGCACAATATAAAAAAGAGCGAGCGCGTATAGGTTCTCATGCCCGAAGGAGAGGTTATGTCGAGAAACTTAACGTCGCAGTTCGAAAACAACACGTAATTCAGACTTCTTACAGTGTTGTTTACTTCTGCGCAAGCCGCTTCGTGCTCCATTTTAACGCCCAAAGCTTCGTAGGCTTCAAACACAGTGCTTCCGAGAGGCATTTCTATTGTTTCGCCATTGTTTTTGCACAATATATTAATAGTACGTTCCATTGCTGTTGCGTTTTTATTGTTTTCTGCGATTCCCGAAAAGATTTCCGAAGTTGCGTTGTTTCGAATCATTAACGGTTGCGGCGTTCAGTTCGGGGTATTGTATTCTTGAATGATATATTGTTTTCAGATTTTCAATGAACACGTCCTTGGTTTTGTCTATATCGTCGAACGTGATGGGGCATTTGCGGAAATATCCCTCATTGATTTGTGTGTCGATAATGCGGTTTACCAATTCGCTTATCGATTCGTCGGAATATTCTTTCAGCGAACGCGATGCCGCTTCCACCGAATCCGCCATCATCAATATGGCTTGCTCGCGGGTGGATGGGTTAGGACCGGGATAAGTAAAGACATCTTCGTCCGGTTTCTCGCCGGGATGGGCATTTTGCCAGGTTATATAGAAATATTTCGCCTTGCTGCGCCCGTGGTGAGTGGAAATGAACGATTTCACCGCCGAAGGAAGATGGTTTTTCTCGGCAAGTTTCAAACCTTCCGGCACATGCGATATAATTATCCTCGCGCTGCCTTCGGGTGAAAGCTGATCGTGAGGATTCACTCCGCTTTGGTTCTCGGTAAAAAAGGCAGGATTTTTCAGCTTTCCTATATCGTGATACATGGCTCCCGTTCTCACGAGCAACACTTTGGCACCTATCTTCGAAGCTGCGTCGGCGGCAAGATTGGCTACCTGCATGGAATGGTTGAATGTGCCCGCCGCCTCTTTCGAAAGCCTTCTGAGAAGCGGATTGTTGATGTTCGAGAGCTCTATGAGCGTTACCGACGACACGAATCCGAAGAGTTTCTCCACCAGATAGAGCAAAGGATAGGAGAAAAGCAGGAAAATGCCGTTGATAAACAGATATACATAAAGCATGTTGTCGAGCGATTTTATTTCCATGCCTTGCGCAAAGTCGAAAGCCATGGCTGTGAGAACCGACACTGCCGTTGCTATGACCGCAGTCTGGAACAGTTGCGAACGTTGCTGCAAATCGTGAAGCGCATATATGGCTGCCACACCCGAAGAAAAGTTCACTATTATAAATTCAAAGGGATCGACAAGCGCAAGCGAGCTTATGAAAATCGTTGAACCCATGATGAGAAACGACGTATTGGTGTCGGTGAAAATTCTCATGAAAATGCCAACCATGGCAAAGGGCACGAGAAAAGCCAAAGCCCTTGAAGACGTGGGCAGAAGCGACACCGCAATCGGGAAAAGCGTCATGAGCGAAAGCATGAACGAAAACGTGCGTATGTTCTCAAAATAGTTCTTGTGATAAATCTTTACATACACAAAGAAAGCCGAGAACGCTATTGCCACAAGCAGGAACTGTCCGAATATAATGAGAGGCATGCCTTTCGATGGCACGTTTCTCACTTGCGACTCCCTTTCCAGCGACTTCAGGATGTCGAAAGTTTTCGTAGTAACGATTTCGCCACGGTCAATAATCTTCTGTCCGCGCTGCACAAGCCCGTATGTGGGCGATATAGCCTCCATCAAGTCGTGCTTGGCGGCTGCCGAACGTTTCGAATCGTAGTTAAGATTGACCTCGAGGTAATTCACGAGATTCAACTGCACCATCTGTTCGTGCGTAACTATCGACGTGTCCGAATTGAGCAGATAGCCGTATGCCGTGCGCGCAGAGAAAATTTCGCCGAGCTTTCGGCTTTTCGCCTCTCTGCCGCTCACCACTCTCACCGCGCTTATGCTGCTGTCGTTCATGGCTCGCAATTCCTCCGAGCGCACCACTCCGGCAGAATAAATGTCGTTCAAACGGCTCACCACAAGCTTAACGATAGCCGCCGGTGTGCCTTTCAAACCACCCGATTCCACATCGTGCAGAAAATGTCTCACCTGCGTTTTCCCCACCGACACATCTTCGTTGTAATAAGGTTGGAAAAGCCTTTCCACACTGTCGCGTTCCGACGACAGAGCGGCATCGCTCTTATAAATAGGGAAATCATAATCGGCTATCACCTGTTGGTGCGTCCAAGGCTTGTTGAGCTTGAAATCAAACCCGAAACGTTTCTCGCGCGGAAGCAGATAAGTAACCAGCAAAGCACTTATCAAAATAAGCCCCACCCTTACAATCTTGCCCTTAAGCGAAACTTTATGATAACTGTCCATTATGCTCAGGATAATTTTATGCGGTTTTTACGGAGCTAAGTTACTAAAAAACGCGCAAGTCCGAAAGCCGCATCCGCTATTTTACATGAAATAACATTTACATGCAGAAATGGTGCTCCGATTTCGGCTGTTCGGAACGCCATATCCGCTTTACGCAAAAAACACAAGGCATGTGCTGAAAAATACAAGCCATATATTTTAAAATACAAGGCACTTATTTTAAAATAAGTGCCTTGTATTTTCGGGCATCTCAAATATCTGATAAACAACAACTTATAAAACCTTTGAAATTTGGCTTATACGTCTGGTTTTCAGAGGTTTGGGGAAATCGGTGTGATTTCGGCACGAACGCCCATGCTCATCTACCGTTTTTTGTTAGCACGAACAATCGGCAGACGTTTCCACAAAAATCGCGGAATGCACCGCCACAGTGCCACAAGCAGGGAATATCTGCTGTCAATGACCGCCACGCGGCGTTTGCGTTCTATTGCTTTTATCACGCTCTCCGCCACCTTTTCTTTTCGAAGCACCATGGGATAGCCCTTTCCGTTGTTAATCAAATCCGTAGCCACAAAACCCGGACGGATGTCGGTGAACTTTATGCCGAGATGCCTTTGCCACGCCAACTGTTCAAGTGCGTCGATATATGTGTTTTGAAATCTTTTTGTTGCTGAGTATGCCGGTGCGGGACCGAGCCCTTTGGTGCCGGCTATGGAGGATATGACGGCTATGTGTCCGCCTGTGGCGGAAAAACAACGGAATGCCTCGCCCACACATCGCGCAAAACCTTCGCCGTTGGTGCGCACCGTGGCAATTTCCTTTTCGCTTTCAAGCTGCACGTTTTGCCACCCTATGCCGCTGCAATGCAGATAAGTACGGGCATCAAGGCTTTTTATGAACGCCGAAAGCCTTCCTGCTGCATCGGGAGAGTTTACGTCGGTCTGCATTGTGCTTATGCTTTCGGGATATTCGGCTTTCAGACTTTCAAGAAGTTCGTTTCTGCGCCCGCATGCTCCCACTTTCCACCCGCGACGAGCGAGATTTTCAGCCACTTCACGACCTATTCCGCTCGTGGCTCCCATTATTACTATGCTTTTTCCGTTCATTGTTTCGGCAAATTTAATGCTTTTTGTAAATTTGCGTTGCATACTGATGATTATATACCATTATGAGACAACTTCTTCCGGCTCTCGCCATACTTTTCCTGATGCCGCTGTCGCTGAAAGCGCAAACCGAACCGCTTACAGGCAGGATTATCGGTTCTACATACTCTGTGGACTACACCACAGGCAATCCTTCGACAACGGTAAACACAAAAGAGAGTGTTTTTGACGATAATCTCAACACGTTTTTCGCATCCTACGACCGCAGTTACACATGGGTGGGACTCGATTTGGGAGAAAAACACGTAATAACCAAAATTGCTTACGCGCCAAGGAATGGCAGTGCGGCGCGAATGCAGCTTGGCGTGTTTGAAGGGGCAAACAGTCCCGATTTTACCGATGCCGTGCCAATTTATATGATTAAAGACGTGCCGCAGGAGGGAAAACTCACCACAAAATACCCGAGAGTAACGAAAGGTTTCAGATATGTGCGCTACGTAGGTCCAAACAATGTGAGATGCAACGTAGCCGAACTGAAATTCTACGGGAAAAAGGGCGAAGGCAACGACAATCGTTTCTACTCCGCCACAAATCTTCCGCTCGTAGTAATACATACCGACAGCGCAAAGGAGATTACGTCAAAAACAATCTACACCCCGGGCATAATACACGTGATTTCCGATGAAGGTTCAAGCATATTTACCGACAGTTTGGACATTCGCGGCAGAGGAAACGGCTCGTGGATATTTCCCCAAAAGCCCTACAAACTCAAACTCGCCCACAAAGCGCGACTGCTCGACATGCCGGCAAAAGCAAAAAAGTGGACGCTGATAAACAACTACGGCGACAAAACTCTGGTGAGGAATCTGCTGGCGTTCAGAATAAGCGAAATGATGGGAATGGAGTATACTCCGGCGGGAAGAATGGTAGACGTTATGTTCAATGGCGAATATAAGGGCACATATCAGCTTTGCGACCAGATAGAAGTGAAGAAAAACCGCGTGGATGTTACGGAAATGGGTGCGGAAGACAATAGCGGTTCGGAACTTACGGGAGGTTATCTCGTGGAAATCGATGCTTATGCCGCAGAAGAGAAGAAATGGTTCACCACCAAGGATTTCGCGCTCCCGGTTTCCCTGAAATATCCCGACGAAGACGACATAACCGACGCGCAATACAATTATCTGCAAACATCTTTCAATCGTATGGTGAGTCGTGTGGCTTCACCGTCATACAACAACCCGGTAATGGGCTTCCGTCGCTATCTTGACGAAGACTCTTTCCTGCGCCGTTTTTTGGTTGAGGAACTTGCGGCAAACGTAGATGCCTGGTGGAGTGTGCACATGTACAAAGACCGCGATTCAACACGCTTCCACACCGGACCGGTATGGGATTTCGACCTTGCATTCGAGAATGATATTCGCGTACATCCCGTTGCGGGAAATCCGGAATTCCTTTTCCTCTCGCCCAATACCACGAGCGCGGGGAACATGAGGGACTTCGTGGCAAAGGTAATAGGTGTGGAAGGTACAAGAATGCGAAAACTCTGGAGCGATGCAAGAAACAACGGCGGATTAACGCTCGAAAATCTGAACTTGTTCCTCGACAGCATGCAGGCACAGGTTTACGAATCGCAGAAACTCAACTTCGTCCGTTGGCCAATCATGAACCAAATCGTTAATCAGAACTACCAGATAACCGGGTCCTATGAAGGAGAAATGAAAGTAGTTCGCGATTTTCTGGAATACCGTCTGGCATGGATGGACAACAAGGTAGGGCTGATTCCCGTGGGAATTGAAGGAATCAAAACCCGCAACGCCGGTGCTGATATAGTTGCCGCAGACGACGGAATAGAAATAAACGGACTCAAAAGCGGAGAAAAAATCAGCATATACGACATGAGCGGAATGGAAACCGTTTCAGCGACTGCCGAAAGCGCAAACTTCAGGATAAATCTTACAAAAGGGCTGTATATAGTCAGAATAGTTTCGGGCAATGACGTTACAAATAAAAAAATCATGGTAAGATAAGCCTTTGATATGCCGTGATGTGCGGCGTTTTTCCTATATTTGCCACATATTATTCGAGACTGTCATCCATGAAAAGTACTATTCTGATAATATTAGCCACACTGTTTGCCGCTGCAGGCATCTCCGCACAAACCGTAAAGAAACTTTCCGGAACACCTATGGGTTCGGAAAAAGCAGATTACTCAAGCGGAGGTCCGGAAGTGGTTTTCGATGGAAATCTCTCAACTTTCTACGGTTCAAACCAGCGAAGCAACACGTGGGTAGGGCTTGATCTCGGAAAGAAACACGTCATAACCCGTGTGGCATACGCTTCGCGAAAGGATTGGGCTCAAAGAATGCTGCTCGGAATCTTCGAAGGAGCTAACAATCCCGATTTCTCCGATGCCGTACCGCTTTACATGATTAAGAAAACGCCCGAAAACAACATTTTAACCTATGCCACGATAAAAGTGTCGCGCGGATTCAGATATGTTCGCTATGTCGGTCCGAACAATGTGCGTTGCAATGTGGCGGAAATAAGGTTTTACGGTTATGAGTCCGAGGGTGATGATTCGCAATTCTATACTCCGACAAATCTGCCTGCGGTTATAATCAATACAGAAGGCGCAAAAACCATAGACTCAAAGGAAACGTATCTTCCCGGAATAATAAGTGTGATTTCCGAAGCGGGAAAAAATTTCTACTCCGACAGTCTTGAAGTGAGGGGAAGGGGCAATGCTTCGTGGAATTTCCCCAAAAAGCCCTACAAACTCAAGCTTGCCAACAAAAAACGCCTGTTGGATATGCCCGCAAAAGCCAGAAAGTGGACACTTATAAACAACTACGGCGACAAAACTCTGATGAGAAACGCGCTGGCATTCAAGATTAGCGAAGCAATAGGCATGGATTATACTCCTGCATGCAGACTTGTGGACGTTATAGTCAATGGCGAATACGAAGGAACCTATCAGCTTTGCGACCAGATAGAAATAAGGAAAAACCGTGTGGGTATTACAGAAATGGCTCCCGTAGATATTGCGGAACCAAACCTTAGCGGCGGATACCTTTTGGAAGTTGACGCTTACGCCGACCAGGAAAAATCGCATTTCACCACTTCTTCTTCGGCATACAGCCTGCCTGTTACCATTAAATCGCCCGATGAGGATGACATTGTGCCGCAGCAGTTCAACTATATAAAGGACTATTTCGGCAAAATGGCTACGCGCCTTGCCGGCAACCTGTATCTCAATGCCAAATACGGCTATCGCAATTTTCTTGATCCCGAATCGTTTCTTAAGCATTTCCTTGTGGGCGAACTCAGCGGCAACACCGACACCTATTGGAGCGTTTACATGTACAAGGACAGAGACTCCACGCGTTTCAGAACAGGTCCTGTGTGGGACTTTGACCTTGCTTTTGAAAACGATTCCCGCACTCATCCCATTTCCGACATAAACACTTTTCTTTACGCCTCGTCCAAGAGTTCCTGCGCGGGAAACATGAGAGGATTTGTGGGACGTGTGATTGGCGCGGAGCGGAAACTTCTGCAAACCATTTGGAGCAAGGCAAGATATGACCGTGGTCTTGACCTCGACAACCTGAACCTCATAATCGACAGTCTTGAAAACGAACTCAAGGAGTCGCAAAATCTGAATTTCATACGCTGGCCGATAATGAATCAAATAGTACATCAGGAATATCAATGCGCAGGTTCGTTCGAAAACGAGGTGCAAGTCATACGCGACTACTTGTCCTACCGCATGCCATGGATGGACAAAATGGTAGGTCTCACACCCGTGGGAATAGACGACAACAAAGTCTCCGAAGGCAGCATCACACCGGTTGACGGCGGCATGAGAATAAGCGGATTTGCCCGTGAAGCAGAAATCACGGTGTATGACGTGAGCGGAATGACCGTTGCACGAACCATCGTGAGCCGCAGCGAAACCACCATAAACCTTGCACCCGGCGTATATATAGTCAAAGCAGTATCGGATGGCGTTACGCTCAAAAACAAGATTGTCGTAAGATAATCGCGGTGCATGATTTTTCGCGCGGGAAACCCGAGTTTTTCTCTCAAAATCCGATGTGGTTTTTACACGTTCCCCTTGTAAGAAAAAATACAAGGCACTTATTTCAAAATATAAGGCACATATTTTAAAATAAGTGCCTTATATTTTTTGCCTTTTCAGACTCCTGAAAAACAACAACTTACAAAAGCCCCAAAACAAGCCTTATCCTGTAGGCTAAATGCGCTCTGATTTCCACCCTTGTAGCATGCAGGAAACACAAAAAACCGAGCCGGGCACATGAAAACGTGTCCGGCTCGCAAATTTCAAATCATATATGCCCGCAGGCGTATGTCAGTTAGTCTTGAACTTGTATTCCACCTTCGCAAGTTCGGCATTAGCCTTAACAATCTTCTCGCCGAGCTTGCTCTTAGCCTCCTTCACCTTGGCAGCTATGTCGGAATCCGTAAGAGCCAGCATTTCCTCGGCAAGCACAGCCGCATTTTTAGCGGCATTCACCCCAACCGTGGCAACAGGTATGGCAGGCGGCATCTGAACTATGGAAAGCAGCGCGTCAAGTCCGTCGAGCATACCCTTAATGGGCACACCGATAACGGGCAATGTGGTATGGGCGGCAATAACTCCCGGCAAAGCCGCAGCCATTCCCGCAGCGGCAATGATGACCTTGATGCCGCGCGCCTCGGCTCCCTTGGCAAACTCACAGACCTCCTCGGGAGTGCGATGAGCCGAGAGAGCGTTCATCTCAAAAGGTATCTCCATTGAATCAAGTTCGGCAGCAGCTTTCTCCATAACAGGAAGATCGCTCGTGCTGCCCATTATAATGCTTACTAAAGGCTTCATAATATGAAAAGTTTTATACGTATAATATGCTTATGAACCCGCAGAAAAATCCCACGAGCACTCCCACACCCACTTGAGAGAGTGTGTGCTGGCGCAGAACTATTCTGCTCGACCCCACAGCCCCTGCAATGACAATTGTAAGGCACAGCCACCACGTGGGATCGAACGAAAACAGGAACGAAAAGGCGAGCAATGCGCCAATCACGCCCCCCGCCGCTGCGGAATGGGTGCTAATCTTGAACCAGTTGTTTATAATTGTGCACACAAGCTGTATGGCAAGCGCACCGACAAGTATCCCGTTCATGAAATGCGGCATGCGCATCCGCGTCATCACATATAAGCAGCAACCATAGCACATCATGCTCAGGATGTAAGGCACAAGGCGGCGTGTGCGTCGGCTTGCCTGATGACGAGTCCAACCATTAATCTTGCGATAAAGGTAAATGGACAGCAAAGGCAGCACCACCGTGAACACATATACTATAACGAGCACCGTAAGCTTCACACTCAGCGGCAGAAGACTCATGTAGCTGAAAAGCAACAGCACTATGAATGCTATCACCGGGAAATAAAACGGTTTGAAAAGCACCGAGATAATCTTGGAAACCTGTATAAGATATTTATCTGTCATTTTCTTAAACGCGCAACCGGCAGTCCGAGCTGCATACGATATTTAGCCACCGTGCGACGAGCCACCGGAAATCCTTTTTCCTTGAGCATTTCGGCAAGAACCTCGTCGGGGTATGGATTTTTCTTGTCTTCTTTTTCAATAATCTCCGCCAAAGCCTTGCGTATGGCCACTGTGGAATGAACATCTCCGTCGGAAGTTACAAACTTGTCGTTGAAGAAATATTTTAGTGGGAACACGCCAAACTCGGTTTCTACATATTTGCTGTTGCTAACGCGCGAAATTGTGGAAATGTCCAGTCCCGTGCGCTGCGCAATGTTTCGCAAAATCATTGGTTTCAGTAATGTTTCGTCGCCTTCCAGGAAAAAAGGTTTCTGAAACTCCACTATCGCCTCCATTGTTGCGAGCATGTTTCGCCTGCGTCTGTTCACCGCATCAATGAATACCTTCGCCGCCTCTACTTTCTGCTTTGTGTAGATGTAAGTATCCTTTTGTTGGCGCGTAAGATTGCTGCGGTTTTTGGAATATTCGGTTATGGTGTTGCGAAAAGAGCGACTTACTCTGAGCGAAGGCACTTCGCCCTCGTTGAGCGATACTTTGAGGTTACCGTTTCCGTCGTTTTCAACAAGGAAGTCGGGTGTTACCTCCTGCGAATCGCCTGACGACATTTCGTTCAAGGCACTTCCTGGACGCGGGTTGAGGTGTCGTATTTCGGACATCACTTTGTCCATGGTTTCTGTGTCCACATGCAGTCTGCGGGCTATGGCATCCCAACGCTTACGGGTGAAATCCTTGTAACATTTCTCTATGACCTGAAGCTCAAGTTCCTTGTAAGGCGATTTGTTGTCCTCGGCAAGAATTTGAATCTTGAGACATTCCTGCAGATTTCTCGCTCCTATTCCGCGCGGTTCGAAAGTCTGCATCACAGATACGAGTTTGTCTATTTCCTGCGGGCTTACGTTGATGTTGTGATAGATTCCCATTTCATCACTAAGCCTCTGCGAGTCCTTGCGCAGGAATCCGTCGCTGTCGAGCGAGCCTATGAGATAGACCATTACCCTTTTCTGTTCGTCGGAAAGGTCGTGTTCGGCTATTTGCGCCGTCAGTTCCTCATACAGCGATGTTTGCTGTCCGAAAGGCAGGTTGGCGGTCTTTTCGTCATCACCGTTGCCGGAATCGAGAAGATAATCGGGCGTGTCGTCGGCGTTGAGATAGTCGGCAAGTGCGTCCTCGCGCGAACTGTCCGCGTCCTTCGTTTCCTCGTCTCCGTAGTCGTTTTCTCCGTTCTCCTCTTCGTCGTGGCGTTCATTGTCATCGCCCTCCTCGAGAGCCTCGTTTTCGAGAATCTCGTCATTAACCCTCTGTTCAAAATCCCTCAGCGGAAGTTCAAGAAGGTGCACCTGCAAAAGCTGTTGCGGTGTCAGCGTTTGCGAAAGTGTTTGTTTTTGGGTCTGTATGAGTCTTTGTGCCACGAAACCGTATCTTTAAGGAAATACAAAAGTAGCTATAAATGACGAAATCGCGAAAGAATACGAGCCACATATTTACATTATTTTTTATGTCCCGTCTTTTGAGATGCCCGCCCTTTGCAATGCGTCCGAAACGGGCATCCGAACCAAACATACCCGTATTGGCAAAAACGTTTTCCTGCGTGGTTCTCACCGCAATGCTCATGGCTTCCCGCATGTTGCACGGGGCGTTTTTCGCGAGCCGTACAGCCTGAAAAGCGAGCCTTGGGAAGCGGAAAAAACACGGATTTTTGCGCCTTTTATAAGTTGTTATTTTTCAAACACTTGGAAAGGCAAAAAATATAAGGCACTTATTTTAAAATAAGTGCCTTATATTTTAAAATACATGGCTTGTATTTTTTACAACATGCCTTATGTTTTTTTCGGGCAATAATTCACGCGCAAAAATTGAGCGTTCCGAAAGTTTTTTACAGCGATTTGTGATAGCAGCGACGGCGTTTGTGAGTTTCGCTCTTCAAGTATTTCCACTGCATCTGTACTTTTTCGTTTTCCTCGAGTTCGGGATTGGTTTCGCCATATCGGAATCCCATTTTAATGTATGCGGGTATGAGGTCGGCAAAGAGCAATGCATTGACGCCCTTGCTCTGGTATTCCGGTTTTACACCCACAAGCAGGAGGTCGAGAATATCGGAATGTTTCACGAAGAGTGCTTTCAGGAGATGAAACCACCCGAAAGGAAACAGTTTTCCATGCGCCTTTTGCAGCGCACGTGCTATGGAGGGCATGGAAATTCCAACCGCCACAAGATTGTTTTCGGAATCTTCTACGATAGAAATCATGCGCATGTCGAGCAACGGGAAATAGGATTTTACATACTGGTCCACCTGCTTCCTGGACATCTTGGAATATCCGAACAGAGGCGAATAAGCTTCATTTATAAGGTCGAAAATTCTGTAAGGCAGGTCTGTGCCGCTGATTTCCTTGCGCGATTTTATGTGATGCATGTGAAGATTCAAACGCTTCATTACAATGTCTGCCACTCTCTGGTATCCGTCGGGCACACTCTCGGGCACATAAAGTTTTTTCTCTATCCAGTCGGTCTGCTTTTCATATCCCAACGCTTCCATGTGTTCGGGGTAATAAGGATAATTGTATATCGTTGCCATTGTGGACAGTTGGTCGAAGCCCTCAATGAGCATTCCTTCTGCATCAATGTCTGTAAAACCGAGCGGACCTACTATATCGGTCATGCCTTTTGCCTTGCCCCACTCGCCGACAGCATTGAGCAGAGCCCCGGAAACCTCGCGGTCGTCAACGAAGTCAATCCATCCGAAACGCACATTGCTTGTGTGCCACGTTTCATTGGCTCTGTTGTTTATTATAGCCGCCACGCGCCCCACAAGCTTCCCTTCCTTGTAGGCAAGAAAGTATTCCGCATCGCAGAACTCGAAAGCCGGATTTTTTTTCTTTGAAAACGTAGACAGCATGTCCTCATACAAATCGGGCACGGAATAAGCATTGTTTTTATAAAGTTCGTAATTGAAACGAATGAATTTCTTTAGGTCGCGTTTTGATTCTACGCGGCGTATTTCTACAGCCATTTTTCAGCTTATTTCTTTTTCGTGGGTTTTAGAATGTTCGAATAATTTTGCGGGGAATCCAGCACGGCTTTTGCCGCATCAAGAATTTTGTCGTCGTTGAGCGAGTTGCGCACCGCCCCGCGCCTGTAATAATAGCGCAACATTATCTCGTTGTTGAGAAGTTTCTTGATTTCGGATTTCCAATGGTCAAAATCGTAGCTTTCGTTATGCGTGAGTTTTGCCTCGAGAGCCTTTATTTCGTTGTCAACATCATATCCTTCAAACTTTGCAACGCTCTTGAGCTGCTTCAAAACCTTTTCGCTCTGTTTGTCGTAGGAAAATTTCTGCGCAATGGCGTATTGCTTGAAATTCTCATACTCTTCATCGGAAATGTCGAAGCTTTCCGGTTTGTCTATTTGGGGATGTCGTTTGGTATATTCGGTAACAAAGTCAAACAACACACGGCTTGTCTGCATGGAAGGACTGAGATAAAGCACCACATTAGCCACACTGTCAACCTTAATCACCTTGTCGGGCAAAATACCTCCGCCGTCGCGCACCGCACGTTTGTGAGCCGTGTAAAAAACATGGGTAAGGCTGTCGGGAATCCTGCCTACGGAGCCATCTGAATTGCGATGTGAATAATCAATAGCCTGTATGCAACGTCCGGAAGGTATATAATATTTGCTTGTTGTAACTTTCAGCATTCCGTCATAGGGCAGCGGGCGCGTTTGTTGTACAAGTCCTTTTCCGTAAGTGCGTGTGCCCACAATCACGGCGCGGTCGTAGTCCTGCAAAGTTCCCGCCATGATTTCCGCAGCCGAGGCACTGCCGCCATTAACAAGCACTGCAATCGGAATCTTACTATCCAAAGGATCGTGTTGTGTCTTCAAAACCTGCTGTTCCCCCTTTACTTTTCCCTTAAGTTCCACAACGGTTTTGCCCTTTGCTATGAAAAGGTTCACAATGTCCACAGCCTCCTCAAGCGAACCGCCTACGTTTCCGCGCAGGTCAATCACAAGCTTTTCGGCTCCCTGCGATTTCAGCGAAGTAACGGCTTTGCGCATTTCATCGGCGCATCCCGTTGTGAACTGCGAGAGATATATGTATCCCGTATTGCCTAACATTCCGTAATATGTTACAGCCGGTGTCTTGATAGCCTCGCGCGTTACTTTCACCTCGCGCACATCGCTTTCGCCGGGACGCTGTATTTTCAAAATAAAAGTCGTACCCGGTTCGCCGCGAAGCGCATCGCTCACACTTGAAGTGAAATCGCCCGTGTCATCATCGTCTTTGAGCGGACCGAAAGGCTTGCCGGCAATCTCCAGAATCACATCGCCTGCACGAAGTCCCGCTTTGGTGGCAGGACAATTCTCAAAAGGCTCGGCAATTACGCACCTCTTCAGTTCCTTATTATAATGTATAAGCGCGCCCATGCCTCCGTATTTTCCCGTGAGCATTTGTTTGAGGTCGCTTCTCTCATTGTCGGCAAAATAATTGGTGTAAGGGTCGAGAGTGGAAAGCATTGCGTCGGTGGCTTCCTTGATAAGTTTCGCCGGGTTAATGGTATCCACGTAATAAAGATCGAGCTGTTTGAAAAGATTATTGAATACGTCAAGATTCTTTCCCACCTCGAAATTATGATTCTTTTGTGCCGCAGACGGCAGAAGCGTTGCCAACGACACTAAAACGGACAGAATGGTTTTGATACCTATTCTCATTGTAATTTTGTTTTATGCTTTGCAGAGTATTTCTATTTTCTCGCGTATTTCGCTCCATGTGTTTTCGGGCAGAGCCGTTCCCGTTACCTGTATAACCTGAGTGGAAAGCAACGTTCCGGCTTTGAGGCAAATTTCCAACGAACATCCCGCCGTAAAAGCGTACATGAATCCCGCCGTAAAGAAGTCTCCCGCCGCCGTGGTGTCGACAACTTTTTCAACATCTCCCGCATCGCACGTCGCATAACCGCCCTGCGCCGTCTTGGAACGGGCTATGCTGCCACGCGCTCCGAGTTTCACAATCACGGTGTCGCACATGGAAGCAATCTTCTTTAATGATTTCTCCGGCTCAAGCCCCGTAAATGCGCGGCTCTCCTCTTCGTTTGCAAATACAACGTCTATGTGCTCGCTCACAAGCTTTGTGAAATAGTCAAGATCGGACTCCACGATATTATAACTTGCCATGTCGAGGCATATCTTCATTCCAAGATTTTTTGCAAGCCTCACGGCACGGTTTATCAGCTCGTGATTCTGTACAAGATAGCCTTCGAGATACAGATAACGGTATCCCTGAAGCATTTCTTCCCCCAAGTCCTCGGGTTCAAGCGTTGCCGCCGCACCGAGAAAGGTTGCAAACGTTCTTTGTCCGTCAGGCGAAATGAAAGTGGAGGCAACTCCCGTGGGCATTGCCGTATGTAGGAAATCGGCATTCACTCCTGCGGCAATCAAAGTATCGGAATAAAAACAACCATATTCGTCGTTTCCCACTTTACCTATGAATCCCGGAGTACGACCAAGGTTGGCGAGCGCAAGCATAGCGTTTGAAGCCGAACCGCCTGCGGCACGCGAAGGATTCAGTTCCGCTATTTTTCTGCTAACTTCGTCAAAACGTCTCTCATCTATGAGTTGCATGGAACCCTTAGGCAGATTCATTGCATCAAGTACGCTATCGCTTTCAATATGCACCAATGCGTCAACAAGCGCATTGCCCATTCCTATTATTTTGTCCATTTACGTCAAATTTTCTGCAAAGATATTCTATAATTCAAAAATATCGTGTACTTTTGCGTCGGTTTTCTAACGAACACTCACAGATAAGTTCGTAAAACTGCTTCAATAGCTCAGTTGGTTAGAGCACCTGACTGTTAATCAGGGGGTCGTTGGTTCAAGCCCATCTTGAAGCGCAAAAACAGGAAACGGAGTTGCAAAGGCAATTCCGTTTTTCTTTTTACACATCTCTATAATTCATGTGATTTACTTAACTTTGCATCCATAAATCAACAAGAAATGGAACAAAACAAATTCAAACGCACTCTCGTTACTGCCGCTTTGCCTTACGCTAACGGCGGTGTGCACATAGGACATTTGGCAGGCGTTTACGTACCTTCAGATATTTACGTAAGATATTTGAGACTAAAAAAACGCGATGTGCTTTTCGTTTGCGGAAGCGACGAACACGGAGTGCCCATAACCCTCAGAGCAAAAAAAGAAGGCTGCACGCCTCAGGACGTATGCGACAGATACCATAATATAATAAAGGATTCGTTCAAGGAGTTCGGCATTTCTTTCGACATCTACTCACGCACCACATCGGAAACACATCAAAAGGTAGCTTCCGACTTTTTCCGCACTCTCTATGACAAAGGTGCGTTCATCGAAAAGGAGAGTGAACAATATTATGACGAGGAAGCAAAAACCTTTCTTGCCGACAGATACATAACAGGCGAGTGTCCCCACTGCCATTATCCCAAAGCTTACGGCGACCAATGCGAACATTGCGGTTCAACCCTGTCGCCGCAGGAACTTATTAACCCGCAGAGCGCAGTGAGTGGCTCAAAACCGGTTTTGAAAAAGACAAAACACTGGTATCTTCCCCTCGATAAATACCAAGGTTGGTTGGAACAGTGGATTCTTCAGGAACACAAAGAATGGCGTCCCAATGTTTACGGACAATGCAAGAGTTGGCTGGACATGGGACTGCAACCGAGAGCCGTGAGCCGCGACCTTGATTGGGGAATACCCGTTCCCGTGGAGGGAGCAGAGGGAAAGGTGCTCTACGTATGGTTCGACGCGCCCATAGGATACATATCTAATACGAAAGAACTCCTGCCCGATTCATGGGAAAAATGGTGGAAAGACCCCTCCACACGCCTCATACATTTCATTGGAAAGGACAACATCGTGTTCCACTGCATTGTGTTCCCCACCATGCTCAAAGCCGAAGGAAGCTACATACTTCCCGACAATGTTCCTGCAAACGAATTTTTGAATCTTGAGGATGATAAAATCTCCACATCCCGCAACTGGGCGGTTTGGCTCGATGAATATCTGAAAGACTTCCCCGGGAAACAGGACGTGATGAGATATGTGCTCACGGCAAACGCTCCCGAAACAAAAGACAACAATTTCACGTGGAAAGACTTCCAGGCTCGCAACAACAACGAGCTTGTTGCCGTTTACGGAAACTTCATAAACCGTGCCCTTGTGCTTACGTGGAAATATTATGACGGCAAAGCTCCCGCGCAGGGTGAACTCACCGACTACGACAAGGAGACTATTGCAGAATTTACCACGGTTAAAGCCGATGTGGAGCGTTTACTTGAAAATTTCCGCTTCCGCGATGCCCAGAAAGAGGCTATGAATCTTGCACGCATAGGCAATAAATATCTTGCCGACAGCGAACCGTGGAAATTGCAAAAGACAGATCCCGAAAGAGTAAAGACCATTTTGAATATTTCTCTGCAATTGGCGGCAAACCTTGCCATTGCTTTCGAGCCGTTCCTGCCTTTCAGCAGCAAGAAATTGCGCGGAATGCTCAACATGCCCGACTTCAATTGGGATGACCTCGGTTCCACATCACTCATTAAGGAAGGTCATCAGCTCGAGAAGCCGGAACTTCTTTTCGAAAAGATTGAAGACGAAGCCATAGAGGCACAAGTGGCTAAACTGCACGCCATCAAGAAAGCCAACGAGGCACGCGAGGCGAAACCCGAACCGCAAAAAGCGTTCTGCGACTTCGAAAATTTCGAAAAACTCGACATTCGCGTGGGAACGGTTGAGGAATGCGTAAAAGTGGAAAAGAGCGACAAGCTTCTTAAACTCACAGTGAACGACGGAAACGGCAAACGCACCATTGTGAGCGGCATTGCCAAACACTACAGTCCCGAGGAAATGAAAGGCAAACAGGTTTGCTTCATTGCCAACCTGCCTCCGCGCAAACTCAGAGGCATTGAAAGTCAGGGCATGATTCTCTGTTCCGAAAACGCAGACGGAACTTTGGGATTCGTTACCGTTGACCGTAAAGCCGAAAACGGTTCATGTGTGAAATAAAAGCATAAACACATAAAGCAAGACAAAGGTCGGAAGAATATTCTTCCGACCTTTGTCTTTTGAAATCCATTGCCCGGCACTCGTGTCCACATATTCCACCACCCGAATACCGCCACGGATATTTTCTCTCCCGAAATCTTTCAAACCATACTGAAAAAATCCACCCCACAATGCCATGTTTTTTCGTCCCCGTGGGGATGTGATTTTCACAACACGGCTTGTAATAAAAAATACAAGCCATATATTTTAAAATACAAGGCACTTATTTTAAAATAAGTGCCTTGTATTTTTTGCTTTCTCAAATATCTGAATTGCAACAACTTGCAGAAGCGGGAAAATAAGCCTGTTTTCGCTGCCTAAAAGCCGTGTTATTCCCCCGTTTCGCCCTGCGTAATCAATAAGATGCCGTGGCGGGAATTCCCGCATCCTTTATGAGAGCCACAATGCGGTCAAGTTCCTCGTGAGTAGCCTTTCTGAGCTTTGTATCGGGCGTTTCGCGGTCAATTGTGTAAATCATCACTTCCTGCGGCTTTATTGATTTCACCGCTTCGAGCCATGGCATTACATACTCATCGCCCGTGTTGTCCACATTCTCCTCTCCGTCCGCGCCTTTCATGAACATTGTTTGTATTATGACGTGCCCGTTAAACAGCTTGAGCGATTCGATTATTTCGTTAACGTCATACTTTCCCGTGGGACGGTTCACCATTTCAATGTAACGGCTGTTCACCGTGTCAAGCTTCTGAAGATTATTGTCCGCTTTCATTAACGCAGCGCGAATCTCGGGTTTGGGCGCGAGAGTGGCGTTGCTCAAAACGCTAATCTTTGCTGCGGGAAAAAACTCGTTGCGAAGCCTCACCACATCGTCCATTATGGCGGGAAAATCGGGATGAAGCGTAGGTTCGCCATTGCCTGCAAAAGTTAACACATCGGGAGCCGGACCGTTAATCTTCATGTCCGTGAGTTTCTTTTCCAATGTCTGTGCCACCTCCTGCCTTGTGGGGCGGCGGCTGTGGGGACGATGGTCGGAATTGAAGCCGCATTCGCAATAAATACAGTCGAATGTGCACACTTTTCCGTCTTCCGGCATGAGGTTAATGCCCAGAGAAACCCCGAGGCGACGGCTGTGAATGGGACCGAATACGGGTGAAGGATATAAAACTGTTGACATGATGCTGAATTATTTTAATTCCGTGTGCAAATATACCAATTAAAAACTTCAGTCAAGCCACCCGGTGGCGCATTTGGGGCATTTGCGCAGCCCCGTATACTCATATTTATATATAAGAAAGCAAACGGTAGTTCAGAAAACGCCCACCGATGACGATGCAGCCAGTGTGAGCACGCTTATGGTCCTTGCTCCGGCGGCAACGAGCCTGTCGGCACACGCCGTAATGGTTGCTCCGGTGGTTACAACGTCATCCACGAGCAGCACATGCCTTCCACGGATTCTTTCCTCGTTCACGGCGCGGAAAATTCCCTCCACGTTTTCCAGCCTTTGCTTCGCTGTGCGCATTGTCTGCGTGGGATTGTCCACTATTCGCAGCAAAAGCCCGTTGTCAACGCTTATGCCTGCCACGCTTCCTATTCCACGGGCAATCATGAGGCTCTGGTTATATCCTCTGCGCCTTTCGCGGCGACGGGCAAGAGGCACGGGAACTATCACGTCTATTCCCTCAAAAAATCCCCGGCTCATAAGCTCCGCAGCCATGCGTTTGCCAAGCTCCACACCTATTTGGGGATGGCGCAGATACTTCAGCGAAAAAATCATGTTGCGTGTGTCAGTGGCTCGTTGGTAGAAAATATATGCACTTGCCCTTGTAAGCGGAAATCTTCCCAGGAAAAGCCGCTCCACAGGGTTATTGCGCCGTGCGCCGAACCTTGTGTATGGCAGCGAAAGCGAACATGCCGTGCAAATGGCGCGTTCTCCGGCGGAAAGTCTCCGTCCGCAAACAGGGCAAATGCGCGGCAAAACTATGTTGGATACGGACTTGAACGTCTCCGCAAGCATTCGGAGAAAAACTGCAATGCTACTCATCCGCAGCTTCACGCTCAAGACATTCGCGAATTACATCGGGTTCGAAACCACGTCCCATTGCGAACCTTATGAGGCGTTGATATTTTTCATAGTCTCCCACATCGGGGAGCGTTCGTGCCTTCTGATGCAGAATATGTGAGAGAACATCGCGATAATCTTCGTCGGAAATCATCTGCAAAGCCTCCTCCGCCTCACTGTCGGGGATATGTTTTGCGCGAAGTGCCATGCGAATTTTTATTTTCCCCCAATGATTGAACGTCCATTTGTCTTCCACAAAAGCACGACAGTAACGTTCGTCGTCAATATAGTTTTCGGCTCGCAGAGATTCTATTATTTCGTCGTGATGTTCGTCGGAAACTCCCCACTGCTTCATTTTGCGGCGCAAATCATCCTCACAATATTCCGTTTTTGCGCATGCCGTGGCAAGACGTTCCAATGCCTGAGAGGCGTTAAGGGTTATGCGTTGCTTCATTTCCGTATGACTTTTATCATTCTTGGGTTTCCCTCCGTGTCTTTCCTCATTTCCGTTTCGACAAAACCGTTGCGCCGGAGCACCTGTGCCGTTTCTTCCGGAAATCTTCGGTTTATTTCCACCATCAGTCTGCCACCCGGCACAAGAGATGCGGCGGCGTGGCGGGCTATTGCCTCGTAGAACACGAGAGGTTGCTCATCGTCCACAAACAATGCCGTTGCCGGTTCGTGTTCAAGCACATTGCGCTCCATTTCAACCTTTTCGCTATCACACACATAGGGAGGATTGCTGATTACAAGGTCATATTTTTCGTGCGGAAGGGTTTCGGGCTTCAACATGTCGGCACGGCGGAAATTTATGTCGGTTTTGTACAGGGTGGCATTCGATTTGGCGGTTTCGAGAGCCGATTCACTGATATCTATGGCTGTTACGCGGGCGTTTTCAACGTTCATGGCAAGAAAAACAGCCATACATCCGCTGCCCGTTCCCATATCCAGGATTCGCGCTCCGGCTTTGCATTCCGCCGCTGCCCATTGTGCAAGCTCCAAGGTCTCGGGGCGCGGAATCAACACGCCGGGATTTACGCGGAGCATGAGTTCTCCGAACTGCGCTTTGCCCGTTACGTATTGCACAGGTTCGCCGTTTTCGAGGCGTTGAAGCATTGTGCGGAACTCACACAGTTCATCAGCCGAAAATTGTCTAACTTTGTCTGCGTAAACATCGTTCATGCCTACTCCGAACGTGTCTTCAAGCAAAATGCGCACCATTGCGCGCGCCTCGCCTTGGGAACAAACGGTGCTCAAACGCCTCACGGCTTCACTGTAAAGGTTATTCATTTCGGATGGGTTTGGAGTAGTTTCACAAAGTTACGTTTTTGTTAGGAAAATGAATAAGGAAACAGACGAAAAGTACATGCGCCGCTGCCTGCAACTGGCTCGCTGCGGATTTTTCGGAGCACCTCCCAACCCTATGGTGGGAGCAGTGGTGGTACATGACGGACAAATCATTGGCGAGGGCTATCATATTCGCTGCGGCGGACCACACGCCGAAGTCAATGCCATAAATTCGGTGAAGGACGAGAGTCTTTTGAAAGACAGCACGGTTTATGTGAGTCTCGAACCATGCTCGCATTACGGCAAAACTCCACCATGCGCCGATTTGCTTGTGAGCAAAAAAGTTAAGAGAGTGGTTGTGGGCTGCATAGACCCCTTTGCCAAAGTACAGGGAAGAGGCATTGAAAAACTCCGCTCCGCCGGAATAGAAGTAACAGTGGGTGTGCTCGGGGAGGAATGTCTCGAGTTGAACCGCAGATTCGTTACCTTTCAGAGCAAAAGGCGACCCTACGTAACATTAAAGTGGGCGCAGAGTGCCAACGGCTATATTGCAGCACGAGAAAGCGGCAGAACACATATATCAACGCCCATGACACAAATGAACAGCCACAGACTTAGAGCCATGAACGATGCAATTCTCGTGGGAAGGCGTACTGCGGAATGCGACAACCCTTCGCTCACCACGCGCTCGTGGGTTGGCAAAAATCCGCTGCGCATAGTACTCGACCGCCATGCCTCACTGCCTGCAGACCTTGCACTTTTCAACGGCGAAGCTCCCACGCTGGCAGTTACCGAAAGGGAATATCCCGAGACAAGACCGGATGTGGAGTTTTTTCATCCCGACTATTCCATGCCGCTATTGGAACAATTGCTTTCGGAACTGCACAGGCGCAGCATACAGACCCTTTTGGTGGAGGGAGGAACAAAGGTATTGCAAAGTTTCATTGACAGCGGACTGTGGGACGAAGCTTTTGTGGAACACGGAAGCATTGCCATAGACGGCAAAGTGCCAGCGCCGAAAATGCCAAAGGTTTCGGCGTGCGAACCGAAGCAATTTTTCGGAGGAAACTTCATTGTGGCGAGGAACAAATAAGCCGGGTTTTGAAACATAAGCCTTGTCGTAAAAAATACAAGCCATGTATTTTAAAATATAAGGCACTTATTTTAAAATAAGTGCCTTATATTTTTTGCCTTTCGGGATGTCTGATACACAGCAACTTACAAAAGCCCGTTTTTTAGCCTTCCGATTATCGTTACAACGGGCGAAAATTACGGGATATAGGTATATCGGCATTGTTGATTGCCTTTGATTTATTCCTATATAAAGACTGTTGATTTCAATATAAAACAAAACTTCCCGCATTTCTCGTTTGAGAAGTGCGGGAAGTATATCCGGAGACCCTATGACAGGGTTGTTTTACTTTTCAATTGAAAGCAATTCCACTTTGAATATCAACGCGGAAAAAGGTTTGATTTTGCCGCCCTGTTCCTGCGCTCCGTAAGCAAGTTCCTGCGGAATATATATTTCCCAAGTAGAACCTACGGGCATGTGGGTCAAGGCTTCGGTCCAACCTTTTATGACACGGTTGCACTCAAATGTAGCCGGTTTGTTGCGCTTATAGGAGCTGTCGAACTCCGTACCGTCTATGAGTTTCCCCTCATAGTTAACCTTTACTTTGTCGGTGGCTTTGGGAACGGGACCGTTGCCTTCTTTCAGCACTTTATACTGAACCTGTGAGCCGGGAATCAGTTTCACGCCGTCTTTCTTGGCATTTTCGGCAAGGAATTTCTCACCTGCCACACGGTTTTCGCCGTATTTCTGCTCCATGAGGCGTTTCTGATAGAACTCCATCTGGTTCTGCACGATTTTCATGGCAGAATCGGAGGGAAGTTTCTTACCTTCGCCCGTTACACCGGCAATGAATCCTTTTTTGAACTCTTCTTCGTTAACGAAAGGCTCGTTTTCCTTGTCGGTAATGTTCTTGTTGATTGACGGAAGAATGCTGTTGAGCACCTGCTGTCCTATCTGTATTCCGGCAGCATAGGCTGTAAGAGTTTTGTCTTTGGAATTGGCAATGGCTTCATTGAGACCGCGCATGAAATCAGCCATCTTGGTTGTGTCAACATTGAGACGCGATGCAAGATAAGGCTTCAAGCCTTCGCTCTGAGCCATACCCATGCAATAACTAAAGTCGGAAACGGGAACTGTGTCCACCTTGGCAACCGCAGCCTCGGCTTTCTTGCCCTTGGGCTTCTTTGCTTTTTCAACCTTTGCGGTCTTGGCTTTCTTTGTTACTTTCGATTGTGCCTGAACACCGTTTGCGCAGAAAAATGAAGCGCATGCGGCAATCAGAACGATACCAAACTTACGCATTGTTTCTGTTATTTTACGTCAATAAGTTCAAGTTTGAAAATAAGAGCGGAGAAAGGTTTGATGAGAGTACCTACATCGCGTGTGCCGTAAGCCTGATCCTGCGGAACATATATCTCCCAAACAGAACCTGCAGGCATGTGGGTGAGAGCCTGTGTCCAACCCGGAATCATTTGATTGACGTTAACCTCAACAGGTTTGCCGTTGTTGTTCTTATAAGAGCTGTCGAACACTTTACCATCGATAAGACGACCCTCATAACTAACATGAACGCGAGAAGTATCGGTAGGAATCACACCACTTCCCTCTTTGATGACTTTGTAAAGGGTTCCACCCGGAAGTTCCTTGACACCGGCTGTGGCTTTCATCTTTGCAATGAATTCTTCGCCCGCCTTTTTGTTGGGACCAAAGCTCTTTTCGAGAGTAGATGACTTAAGTTTGTCGACAAGACGGTTTGCGTTTTTGAAAGCCTCGTCATAACTCATAATCATTCCCTTGCCGCGTGCACCGGCTACGAAACCTGCGATAAGATTCTTGAGACTGATTGATTTTGTACTGTCTTCGCCGTAAATTTCATAGTTCAATCCTTTAAGCATCTGGGTACTTAGTTGCTGACCTATCTGAATTCCGGCATAATAAGCTGCTTTCTTTTTGTCTTCGCCTGCTTGTGCTCCTGCCTTTACGCCTTTTATGAAGTCGTCAAGATAGGCTGTATCAACACCAAGACGCTGCGAAAGATAATCTTTCATGCCACGTGAGTTGGCAAGTCCCACCTCATAGGAAACCGAATCGACTTCTGTTTTAAGGTTTGCCTTGGGAGCACCGCCATTGTTGCAAGAGCCAAGAAGAACCACGGCTCCTGCAGCCATAATAATGATCTTTTTCATTTCTTATTTTGTTTTGCTTTTGTTATTGTCGGTATTGCCTGTGTGTTTAGAGCACTTCAATGAGTTCCACATCGAATATGAGTGCCGCATAGGGAGGTATTGCACTTCCTGCGCCGTTTGCGCCGTATGCCAGGTCGTAGGGAATGAAGAATCTGTAGGTTGCGCCCTCTTTCATGAGCTGCACGCCTTCCGTCCAACCCTTTATCACGCCGTTCAAGGGGAATGTGGCGGGTTCGCCACGCTTTTTGGAACTGTCGAAAAGCGTTCCGTCAATCAAAGTTCCCTCGTAATGGCATTTTACATTATCGGTGGCTTTCGGCGAACGTCCCGTGCCTTCTTTGATAACCATGTACTGCAGTCCGCTCGGAAGGGTTACGACGCCTGCTTTCTTTGAGTTTTCTTTAAGGAAATCCTCACCGGCTTTCTTTGCCACCTCTCCTGCGGCTGCCTGTTCGGCTTTTTTCTCGGCATCACGGCGTTGCAGGTATTCTATTACCATTTGCTGACCTTCTATTTCGTCAATGGCGAGTTCGCCACCCGTATAAATGTCCTTTACTGCCTGTGCAAAATCTTCAAGGTTCAAGTCTTCGCCGCACAAATCCTGTAGCTGGCGACCTATGCCCAAACCTAACGCATAACTTACTTTGTTCATATATCTGCTTTTGGAGCATGCGACCTCTTTCGGGCTGAATGCTCGATAATAATACGCAAATGTACTACTTTTATTCCATGTGTGGTTAAGACCGCACGAATTTTTAATATATCTTTGTATATGAAATAAATCAGCAAGATGAAAACTAAAAAGATAGTGGTCCTTACCGGAGCGGGAATGAGTGCGGAGAGCGGTTTCAGCACCTTTAGAGATTCGGGCGGACTTTGGGAAAAATATCCCGTGGAGCAGGTTGCCACGCCGGAGGGTTGGAATGACAATCCCGACCTCGTTACAGATTTCTACAACGGGCTGCGCAAACAGCTTGCGGATGCTCAGCCCAACGAGGGGCACAGACTTCTGGCGAAATTGGAGGAGTATTACGATGTGGTGGTGGTTACACAGAATGTTGACAACCTGCACGAGCGTGCCGGCTCCTCACGAGTAATCCATCTTCACGGAGAGCTTACAAAAGTTACTTCGAGCCACGACCCCGAGAACCCGGAATTCGTTCGCACTCTGGGAGAGAATGAAACCCTTGTGCCTCACGGCGCAAAAGCTTCCGACGGTTCGCTGCTGCGTCCTTATATCGTGTGGTTCGGCGAAGCCGTTCCAAAAATGGAGGAGGCGGTGGAAGAGGCGCGCAATGCCGACATATTCATTGTAATAGGCACATCGCTCAACGTATATCCCGCTGCGGGGCTTATTAACTATGTACCGCGCACCGCGCCCATATATGTAATTGACCCCAAGACTGTTAAGATTTCAAATTCTCCGCGCATACGTTTTCTCGAAACCACGGCAACTAAGGGCATGCAGGTTGTTTTTGACGAGCTTACCCGATAACCGTATGCCGCACCGCATAAGAAAACAGGGAGATTTGTTTACCTGCACAGTGCAATATTCAAGAAAAAAGGGACAAAGTACACGTTTTCATACAATCGGCTAAAAACCAAGCATTTAACTACATTTTTCAAGGTTTTTGTAAGTTGTTGTGAATCAGATACTTGATGTAACGAAAAATACAAGCCATATATTTTAAAATACAAGGCACTTATTTTAAAATAAGTGCCTTGTATTTTTTGCGACAAGCCATGTATTTTTCGGCGTGTCCGTTTGCAACTGAAAAATTTACCAAAAATCCGCTTTTTATTCCTGCATGCGAAAAGTTGCGGGGCATACCTTTTTTTTCGCATGCGTGAGTGTGCGTATTGTGTTCTTATGCGGCGCAACACATCGGGCAAACAAAAGTTCCGCTGCGATGTAAGAACCGATGTTCAATCCGAATGTTTTTTGGCGAACAGGAAAGGACTTTGCCATAGTGGCAAAAAAATACCGGGACGGCGGTTTGGGTCCATCCCGGTAAGCGTTGCCTGCAGTTCAGACAGTTTTACCTAACCATTATCTTCACTGCTTGGGAATTGTCAGCCTTTATCATGTAAACACCGGGCATCAATCCTGAGAGCGAAAGGGTGTTGCCCGCTGCCGAAAGCACCGTTGCGCCTGCGGCATCGTAAACCGTTATCTTCTTTACGCCTTCCGGAGCATTGACCATGCGGTTTTCGGAATCGTATTTCACTCCCCCGTCCGCATTCATTCGCGGAGCGTCAATAGCATTTACTATGGCGTATGACTTACGTGCAGGAACAAGAGTTTCATTCCTGTCGTTGGGAATGGAATAAATGCCGAGCGATGAACCGGAACATACAAGATTGCCGCCATAATCGAATGTCATCTGATATATGCCGTTGTGGTCGGAAGTATTGCGCACGTCAGCGGTGTAGGAATACTTCGGCGTGAGCTTGGGTATGCTTCCGTTCCATGTTACATCGAAGAACCTTAGTACTCCGTCGCCATCGTTTATGACAAGAAGCTTGTTGTCGGGCGAAACGGCAAACCCCGAACCGCACGAACCGTTAAGGTTGTCGGCAAAGTCGGTCTTGCCGGAGTTGAAAACCACGCTGCCCGAGGAGTTGACGTATATGAGCGACGGCACGCCCTGAGTGTTGTTGTTCACATACCTCAGTTGGCTCACCCAAACGCCTCCGTTGCGTCCGGCAACCACCTGTCCGTCGCCGTTGAGCAGGAGCGAACCCACATTGAACTGTTTGCTCGGGCTTTTTGCCCATGTGGTGGCGGCAGAAGTGCCAGTGCCTATGTTGTAAACGCCCACATTGTTTCCGAAATCTTCGAGCAACACATACATTTTGCCGTCGCTGACCGTAACACAAGGCGTGGACGAACCCACTTTAGTGTTTCCGTTGCTGATGAGTCCGTCGCTGTTGCGCATACCGGTGAAGAACGACGTGAAACTTCCCGTAAGATTTGCGGGATTGCCCACATAAACTCCCGAAGTATTGTCGCTGTAATCAGACATATATATCTTGCCGTTGTCGCCAACGCTTATGCGATAGCACATGGTGAGATTCTGTCCGCCCCTGTAGGGTGTGGAATTGATTCTTACGCCTGCGGGGGTGTAGGCATAAAGTCCGTTCGACGCACTGCCGTAGTTGGCATAGTTCATGACGTACATTCTTCCGAAATATTCCGATTCGGGCGAATTGTCAACGGCGCAGAAAACCTTTCCGTCGTAGTTGGGTGACGCGCCGGCGGTGTTGAGCCTTACAATGTTGGTTACCGGTGCGCCCTTGAGCCTTACAGCCCACGTAACACCCTCATCTCCCGCCTTGGGAATGCTTTCGTATGCTATTTTTACGGTGTTCAGTCCTTCTTTTGGGGCATTTACCGCCACACTGTCGAGAGCCTTTCCGTTTTGCGGGTCATAGAACACTATTGAAGCCTCGAGCGGTTGGGTGTTTGCGGTGAAATTGAAAGTGCAATTGCCCTCGCCGTCGGGAGAATACTTGAGATCGTATGCCGTAATTCCCTTAACCACCGGCTGAGAAACGTTCTTGGTAGTAAACTTAGTGAGCTTGTTGCCCGTAAACATGTAAAGGGTCAAATCTTCTCCGTCAACCTTAGCTCCCGAAGCCATGAACGGAAGCGCGGAAGCAGGATAGGAAAAATTACTGTTCGTTGCCACAGGCACAGCGGCGGACATTCCGTCAGTAACATCGTAAAGGCGCAATCCGCCAACCGATGTGCCGTTGACATAAGGCGCAACCATAAGCGAGCGTCCGGCATATTTGAAGAACGATATGCCTGTTGCTCCCTCGCCTATGGCGTATGAAGAATTTTCCGAGAATTCGGGCGACATTTCACTGTCGTTGTTCGAAGTTTTTGCAGGCGTGAATTCCTGCGGAAGTCTCAACTCGCCGTCAATAACAAACTTGTCGTCGGCAAGAGGAGACACCGTGAGCTGCAGGTTTGCGCCCTGCTTTTTTTCCGAGAAGTTTCCATCGGCTCCGATGTTCTTTTCGGTAAACACAGTGCTTGCAATCGTGTTGTCCACAACGTTCAGCATCAACATTCTCGTGCCTTTAGAATCGCCTGTAGTGGTTGCCGTGGTAATAATTGTGCAATCTTTCGATTCTCCGCTTATTGCAAGAGATTTTCCAACCACAGCGCGGTAGAAATTAGCCGAACTCTGCGTGCTCGCCCACAGGGAAGGATTCGAATTGAAATCGTTCCATTTGTAAATTCTAAGCGTTCCCTGCTTATAACCTGCGTCTACCTGACTCGCGCTGTACTGGTTGAGCATGCTGTTAACGCCCACAAGTTTTCCGTCAGCCGTGAAAGCAATATCGCTAAGCGTTGAGTAATCGCCGGCATTCGATGCGTCTTTGGCAATGATGCCTGTGGTGCTCAATTTCTTTACATAAGCATTTGTTTTGAGGTTTATGAGATGAAGCTCGGGCGTTCCTGCATTGTCGGCAAGCACCACGGCGGAATCTCCACGCACTATGGCACGCTTCAGAGTGCCTTTGAAATTGGTAAAGTTCTTTGAAGTGCGTGCAAACTTGAATTGCGCCGGGAGTTTAAGGTATTCCGGTTGCTCGGGGTCGGGATAGTTTTTGTAAACAATCACAGGCGGAGCATACGAAGAGCTTTCCACCAGCAATTTCACATAGGAAGTTTCGTTGGCTTTCACCGTTACGGGCTTTTTATATTCGTCCGTGAGCGACTTGTATCCATTGGCTTCCACTTCGAGAGTGTAATCGCCAGGCTCAAGTCCCTCGAAAACAAAAATACCGTTGTAAAGTTTGTCCACCTGATAGGTCTGCACGGTTTCATCTCCTTTCTTGAGCAAAACTTTTGCCCCGTTCACCGGCAGCCATTGGTCATTGGTATTGGGAGCATAGTTAAAAAGATTATTAGCTATCTTTTCGTGCATATCTTTTACCGTACCCATGATATAACCTGTCTTCTCAGGCGAAAGCTTAAAGTAATCGCAGATGCCGCGAGCCACTCTCACGCCTTCTTGTCCGCAATAATCTTTATTAAGAGCACGATGTCGCGCCGGCTGATAGGTATGGAAAAAACCTTCTATGAGACATCCCGGCACACTATGCATTAAAACTCCGAGATAACCCTCATATCCTTTCCCATTTGTCCATGAAGTATGATAAAAGTCTATATCTCCTCTGATATTCATACTTGTTCGGCTGTAAGCACTCTGGGGATCGAGCTCGTCCATATAGTGAGGTTTCCAAAGAGCTTTGCATATATTTCGACTGCCTTGGGCATAATCTCCGCCGTCTCCGTCTTTTCCGCGATAAAGTATCAGAGGATAATTCGTCGTAGTGCCGTCTGTGGCAGCATTGGAGTGAATAGAAATAAACATGTCCATGTTGTTGGCATCGACTTCTGCGCTTATTTCCGAAAGCGAACGGTTGTATTTTTCTGCATCCGAGGCTCCGCTGACATAAGGATAGGGACCGTTGAGACGTCGTGAGTACATGATATTCTTTTTCTGCACACCCATTTTTTCGAGGGTCTCTCCAAGTTTCAAACATTTCCAAAGGTCGGTGTTCGATTCGTAGAATCCGCAGGTATCCGGGCGTCCTGTCGAGGCGAGATTGGGATATGGTATCGTGGGCATGGGTCTGTCGTTTGGTCCCCAGCTTCCATGTCCGGGATTAATATATATTCTTACGTCGGAGGTGCTTTGTGCCGATGCGCCCATGGCTATTATTCCTGCGGCAAAGCATAGCATTATCTTTTTCATGGCTTCTTTCATTTGGCAACATTGATTATATACGTTTCTCCCCCGGGAGTGGAGAAAGAAATCTTGTTTGCTTTCTGCGCAGGTTGCGGATACATGGCAATTAATGAGTCGGGAGTGAGAGCCTGACTGTTGCCGTTGAGGTCTACTGCCATTATTTTCGAAGCATAAACATGTTCGCCGTCGTCTTCATCCTTCATACCCACAATAGTACTGTTGTCATACCATTTCGGTGCCCTCACTATTCCGAGCGGAACTATTTGCGTGCCGTCCACATTGCACACGAATGCGCCTATGCCCGCCACATAATATACTACCTTTGTTGCATCGGGCGAAAGCTCGGGCCAAATATAACTTTTGTCTGTTCCGTTGGGCGAGAAAACCGTTGTCTTTCCCCCACGGGTTATCATAAGCTGACTGTTGTCTATCGAGAACGAGGGCACATCGGTTTTCTTCGTTCCCGAAGCAAGAGCTTTTATTGTCTTCCGGCTGTTGTTTACTATCGAAGCCTGTGTTCCTTCAACCGAATAGCCTTGCAAATTGCGCGAAGGCTTGGATATTCGTTTTCTTTTTCCGTTCACGAGGTTCAGGGAATGGAGAGCCACATTGCGGAGATGGTTTTTGTCGTAGGAATTCTCGCGATAAACAATGTTTTCTCCGTTGCCCGACAGTTTAACTCCGTATCCCGCACCCGGGGCATCGGTTAGTTTTTCGGTCTTTCCCGTTGCAATGTTGTATTTAACCAATCCGTCATATACGGGACTCGTAAGCAGAAGAAAGTCTCCGTTAGGACTGAACGCCGCAACCGACGGTGTTTCTGCCGGAACGGTTATCTTTTTCATCCCACCGGTTTTGAGAACCTGCGCATGTCCCGCGAGGGGAATGGCAAGGGCTGCGATGATTATTTTCTTTATCATGGAATATATGTTTTATGTTTCGGTTATTTTATTTTCACAGGTGTTATGCCTATGGTCTGTTCCTCTTTCGAATAGTTTACTATTTCGGATATTTCACTTTCGGAATTGTCGTGTTTGTTCACCGCAGTAATGAAATATTTTCCGTCTTCGGGCATGGCATACGAGGTTTTGGTCGTAACTTCCACGAGAGTTGCTTCCTTTTTATCGCCGTTGCTGCGATAAACTGCGTAGTAGCATTCCTTTACTGCGTCCCATGTGAGATTGCTTACATCAAGTATACGCACATTTCCCGGTGCCGCCGGTTTCACTTCGGTATATTTTCCGTAGAAAGGCACGAGGGCTTTCCTGGCATAGCGGTTTTTGATTACGGAATTGATGTCGCAGCGGTTTGTAACCATGTCTCTCATTCTGTAAAGCACATCGCCCGAAATCTTTGACTTTGCATCGGCAAGCGCAAACTGTTCGGAAAGCATGGCATTGGTTTTGAAACCTTCGGTAGCGGAGTTGGGATCGTAGCGATATATCGGATAACCCACGAGGAGCGCACATCTTTTGGCGTTTGTTGCCCATTGGTTCACACGGTTGTTGAAATCGTAATATCCCGTACCGGTTTTGTAATAAATCTGCGGTATCATGACGTCAAGCCATCCGTTGGTCATCCAGCGGTTCACGTCGGCATACTGTCCGTTATAGTCGTTTTCTATGTTTCCCTGCGGAGAAATCGAGAACACCACCTCCTTGCGGGTTTCCCGTATGGTTTGTTGCAGACTTCTTACCATGAGGGTTACGTTATTCCGCCTCCAGTTGTTTATATCCGTGTATGAGCCTTTATATTTTTTGAATTCCGCATCGTCGTTCATGCTTTCGCCGCTTGTGAGCGAGGGATAGAAATAATCGTCCATGTGAACGCCGTCAACATCATACTTCACAATCAAATCTTTCACTATGGAGTCGAGCCTTGCGCGGGTTTCGGGAAGCGCGGGATTGTAAACTCTTATGGTGTTATAGTCCTTGGTCAGTTCCTTGGGGATTTTGGAACTGAGTGTGGGGAATGCGTCCGACGCGCTGTTGCGTTTGGCAATGCGGTAAGGGTTTATCCATGCGTGAAAGCTTATACACCGTTTGTGCGCTTCGTCAATCATGAACTTCAAAACGTCATATCCCGGTTTTCTTCCGGCTACTCCGGTGATATACTGGCTCCACGGCTCGTAGGGGGAGTCGTAAAACGCATCGGCCATGGGACGTACCTGAAAAAACACCATGTTTATGTTGTATTTCACGAGTAGGTCGAGATAGCTTGTGTACAGTCTTTTCTGCGTGGTGGCTGAATAGCTGCCGTTGGGCCAATCCAATCCGTAAACAGTGGCTATCCACACGGCTCTTGTCTGCTTTTTGGGAAGTACGGGCACTTCCTGCACCACATCCGAAGCATCGCCGTCTCCGCGAATGCCTATTTGGTTGTCGTTCTTAAACGCATCTTCGTCGCTACATGCCGCAAGAAACAGCAGAGAAAGGGCGAGAGCGATTTTTCCAAGTACTCTTTTTTTCATATATTCTTTATTTTGTAAAGTTCTTTTTGCAAATATATAAATAAAAACATCCATTTTCGCGGCGCAGTGCGAAAATCATCGGAACAACATTGCGGCATGGTAAAATACGTATCGAAAGAGGGGCGCGGAAACCTTTTTCGGAACTCAAGAACGGTACTAAAAATAACTCGTTTCACGATGCCGAAAAAAACACATGGCTTGTTGTAAAAAATACAAGCCATATATTTTAAAATACAAGGCACTTATTTTAAAATAAGTGCCTTGTATTTTTTGCGAAAAATGACGCTTGATTTTCAGCTGCTTATAAAAGCATAAAAACAGCTACTTTTTTTCGAGTCCCGAAAGGTTGTCGTAGCTCTTCTGAAGCATGGCTTTTCCCAAATCAAGACGACGCGGCGAAGGTGTCGGCGTATCGGTCAGAGTGCGTTTGGACGTGAGGTCATAAACAGTGGCTCCCGTGGAATCGATAAAGGATATGCCGTTGTCGAAAGCATGGTAGGCTGTGGGATAACGGTATGTGGACGACAACACATCGCGCGAGAACACGAAATCATCGTGCTTTATGCCGAGCTGTCCGAGCAATGTGGCTGCAAGGTCGCTTTGGTTGCACAGCTTGTCCACACGGCGCGGCGACTTGACGGCACCGCCCAACCAAAGCATGGGAACATGATAGCGGCGGATGGCTGCTTCGGTCAGTCCCTGGGGATATGCTATTCCGTGGTCGGGGAGAATTATCACCAACAAGTTCTTCCATTGCGGCGTGCGCTTCATCTGTTTTATGAATCTCCCCATGCAGTCATCAAGATAAGCCATGGCGTTGGCGCGCTTGTCGTTTTTGATTCTATCGTATGGCACACCCCACGGCTCATGCGAGGCAAGCGTGAGAAAAGTAGTCTGCCACGAACCGGGCTTTACGGGACTTTTTCGTAGCATGTCGTACAAATAGTTGAACGTAATGCTGTCTGTAACCCCCCAACCGTGAGTAAGCCTTTGCGCGGGCGTAAATTTTGTGTCGCCAATCACATTTGAATATCCCGTGGAACGGAGATAGCTCTGCATATTCGTGAAATTTATGTCGCCGCCATAGAGAAAATTGTTGACATATCCGTTGCGGCGCAGCGAAAGCCCTATGGAAGGAAGATTGCGACTTGCGGCAGGGAGCTTCATGACCGATGCCTTGGGAAAAGCGGGGTATCCGCTGAGAATGGAAAGCACTCCGCGATCGGTGCGATAGGAATTTGCGTAAAAATCTGTGAAGAAAACGCCCTCTTTTGTAAGGGCATCAAAATTAGGAGTAATATTGTCGTGATTTCCCATTGCCCCCACAAAAGTTCCGCCGAAGCTCTCGGCAATTATTATAAGTATATTCGGGCGCGAGGTGTTGAGGAGTGTGTCAACCGAAGTGCTTTGGCTCGAAAAAAGAAGGGAATCATAAATGCTGTCGCACTGCGAAGCGGGAAAGAAACGACCCATCTTAGAGAAATCCTGCGACTTTTTCATTGAAGAAAACAGACTGAACACCGGATTAACCGCCGAATGGTTCAAAAACTGATTCTGGCTGTAATAGACCATTCCCACATTGGCTGTGGAACGCCCCACCCCGCCACGAATGCCAAGGAAAACAAATCCGCCGAGCAGGACGGTGAGGACGGTTGTCTTGATGCGTTGCTTTTTGGAAGGGAAATCGAATTTGCGGGGAGTAACACCGCGCATATCGAAAAAGAAAACCGCCGAAAGCAAAAGCACAAACAGTATGCCGGTTACAAGATAGCCCGTACTTACACTGTTTACCACGCTTGCAGGAGAGGAAAGGTAGTTGAATATAGTGGCATCTATCTTAAAATCCCAAAACGAATAAAGACAAGAATCGCCCACGAGAATCAATGTACACACCAGCGCAACGACACCATAGTATATGGAAAGCACCAAACGCATTTTCGGAACTTTAATCCAAATGTTAAGGAGCATAAGAAGAAGTACCGGCGAAATGAGGTAGCACGCGGTGGCTGTGTCGAGCGACAAGCCGTGGAACACAACCTGCAGGCAGTCGGATATGCCGCATCCGTGTCCCGACAAACCATTGTGGAACATGAAAACAAACTTCCACAAAATGAAATACACCATTACGGCAACGAAAAGGCGTATCAAAAAAGCAAAATGTTTCTTCATATCAAAAATGATTTGGGCAACCGGCTTAAAGTTGCTGCATATCGTTAAGACGCTTATAGTATCCGTTTTTAGCCAAAAGCGCGTCGTGAGTGCCGCGCTCCACTATGCGCCCCTCGTGAAGCACACAAATCTCGTCGGAGTTCTTTATGGTGGAAAGTCTGTGGGCTATGGCAATGGTTGTGCGGGTTTTCATCAGCCTTTCAAGGGCTTCCTGAACAAGACGCTCGCTTTCGGTGTCGAGAGCAGAGGTTGCCTCGTCGAGAATAAGGATATCCGGATTTTTCAGAATGGCTCTGGCAATGCTCACACGCTGTCTCTGTCCGCCCGAAAGCCTGCAGCCGCGATCGCCAACCGTTGTCTGATAACCGTTTTCGCTTTCCATGATAAACTCGTGGGCATTTGCTATTTTCGCAGCCTCGACAACTTCTTCCATTGTGGCACTCTTTACGCCGAAAGCTATGTTGTTGAAGAAAGTGTCATTGAAAAGAATTGCTTCCTGATTCACATTGCCGATAATGCCACGGAGGTCGGCAATCTTCAAGTCCCTTATGTCGGTGCCGTCAATGGTTATGCTTCCTCCCGTAACGTCATGATAACGCGGCAAAAGGTCAACGAGTGTGGACTTTCCCGATCCGCTCTGCCCCACAATAGCTATGGTTTGTCCTCTCTTTATCTTGAGCGAAACTCCATGAAGCACCTCGCCGCCGTTCTTGTATGCAAAATGCACGTCATTGAACGAAATTTCATCCTTAAGCCCTTTAATCTCCTTGGCATCCGATGCCTCGCTTATGGGATTGGCTGCATTCAGAATTTTGTTCACACGTTCCACCGATGCCATGCCTTTGGGAATGTTGTACGACGCTTTGGCAAAATCCTTCAAGGGTTGTATGATGCTGTAGAGTATTACCATGTAGAAAATAAACGTCGGAGCATCGATGGGAGAATGCTTGGAAAAAATAAGAGTTCCCCCGTACCACAAAACAAGTACTATAAGCACCGTGCCAAGAAACTCGCTGACCGGATGAGCCGAGGCTTGGCGCACCGCAACCTTGGTGGCTGCATGGCGATAATTGTTTGTGCAGCTGTCAAAACGCTCGTTCATCTTCCTTTCTGCCGTGAAAGCCTTGATTATTCGCATTCCGCCGAGAGTTTCTTCGAGTTGCGCCATTGTTTCACTCCATTTGTTTTGAGCGTAAAGCGACTTGGCTTTCAACTTTCGCCCTATCCTGCCCATTGCCCAGCCCATAACCGGGAGCACAATGATTGTGAACAACGTCAGTTGCCAGCTTGTATAAATAAGAACAGAGAAATAACAAACTAAAAGGATTGGATTCTTAATCAACATCTCTAAAGAACCGGTTACGGAGTTCTCTATTTCGTTAACGTCGCCGCTCATGCGGGCTATTATGTCTCCTTTTCTTTCGTCTGAGAAGAACGAAAGCGGAAGAGCAAGTATTTTGTGATAAACCTTAATCCTTATGTCTCTGACAATGCCTGTTCGCATGGGCACCATAATTGCCGCAGACGCAAAATAGCTTCCTGTTTTCAGAAACGTGGCTGTTACAAGAAACAAACCAATCATTAAAAGCGTTGTGGAAGCCCCGTACTGGTTTATGAGAACCGTTGTGTAGTAATAGAAGTTGTTTACCAATATATTTTTAAGGCTTTCGCCGGCTGTGTCCCACGGAATAAAATGATACTGTGTCTTTTCTATTCCGAAAAGCATTTGAAGCATCGGAATTATGGACATGAATGAAAACACGTTCAACATGGCGGAAAGCAAATTAAAAAGCAACGAACCTACAAGGTATTTTTTGTAGGGCAGAACATAGTTGGCAAGAACTTTAAGAAACTCTTTCATTATCTTGTGAGGTGGATTATTCGTTTTGTTTTTAATGTTTTCGTCCGAAATCTGCGGGAATCTCTCCCAATTCCGACGTTTCCCATTTTATTATTTTCGTGGTGTATCTGTTATTTTTCAGCCATTGTTCGGCGCGGTAAATGAGTTTGAACAATTCTTCTGTCTTTGCGTTGCGCTCAAGTTTGGTGCGACACTGTTTCTTTTTCACCCAAAGAATGGCATTTCGGCTGTCGGAATAAACAGGCATGTCCAATCCTTTCTGCTTCAGGAGAGCAAGCGCATGGACTATGGCAAGAAACTCGCCTATATTGTTTGTTCCCCAAACAGGACCGTAATGAAATATTTCTCTCCGGTTCTGCAAAAACACTCCACGGTATTCCATTTTTCCGGGATTACCCGAACATGCGGCATCGACGGCAAGTGCGCGTTCTTCTATGCCTTGCGGCAGAGAAACTGCGTTTTGCCGGGCATATTCTTTAACTTCCGCGCTGCGCTCAGAAGGAGTTCCGAGCATGAACTCGTGTTTCGCTTCTTCTTCGGTGGCAAACGATTTGAAACGCGCACCGTCAAAATGGTCTGTCTCGCGTTTGCAGTCTTCCCAAGAAGTATAAATCCCGGGATTGTGTCCTGCCCAAACTACATAGAATTTCTGTTTTTTGCGCGACATTTCAAACTCTTTCGGATATTTACTTCTTTGTTTTCTCGGGAAACGAAATTCAAAAAAAGTGCAGTCTCTTTACTTTTTGCCGGAGACCACACTTTTTTGTTTTTATGCTTGTTACATTCTTTCCGGCATCTCAATGCCGAGAAGTTTCATGCCTTCGCTTATGACTTTTGCCACATTTGCAGAGAGCACAAGACGCATGTGTTTTACGCCGGCATTCTCTTCGCGCAAAATGGAATAGTCATGATAGAACTGATTATAGGCTTTCACGAGTTCGTAACAGTAATTGGCTATTCCGCTCGGGTTCATGTTTTCTCCGGCTTCCTTCACGGTGGCATCGAAATCGGCGAGAGTTTGTATTAGAATGCTCTCTTTTTCGTTTATAGGCGTTCCCGCAGCCACGGGACCGGTTATTTTCAGTCCGTCGCCTGCAGCTTTGCGCAATACGGAGCGTATGCGGGCATAAGTATATTGTATGAAAGGACCGGTGTTTCCGTTAAAGTCGATGCTCTCTTCGGGATTGAAAAGAATATTCTTGCGTGCGTCAACTTTGAGAAGGAAATATTTCAATGCGCCAAGCCCCACGATTCTTGCCGTTTCGTTTTTCTCTTCTTCGGGAACATCTTTGAATTTTCCGAGTTCCTCACTTGTGCGTCGTGCTGTCAGCACCATTTCCTCCACAAGTTCGTCGGCATCGACAACCGTTCCCTCGCGGCTTTTCATTTTACCGTTGGGAAGATTAACCATTCCGTATGAGAAATGAACAAGACTCTTTCCCATTCAAAACCAAGGCGATCGAGAAGAATTGAAAGCACTTTGAAATGATAATCCTGCTCATTGCCCACAACGTATATCATTTTATTTATGGGGAAATCCTGATAGCGGAGTTTTGCAGTGCCTATGTCCTGAGTCATGTAAACCGAAGTGCCGTCGCTGCGTATGAGAAGTTTTTCGTCAAGACCGTCTTTTGTGAGGTCAGCCCAAACACTGCCGTCCTCTTTACGGAAAAACAAACCTTTCTTCAAGCCTTCGTTCACAAGTTCCTTGCCCACGAGATAAGTATCACTCTCGTAATATATCTTGTCAAAGCTTACGCCGAGAGCCTTATAAGTTTCATTAAATCCGGCATAGACCCATTCGTTCATTTTTCTCCAAAGAGCGCGGACATCTTTGTCTCCCTGCTCCCATTTCACGAGCATTTCATGAGCTTCTTTGATGAGCGGTGCTTCACGTTCCGCTTTTTCTTTGGCTTCTTCCTCTCCCATTCCTTCGGAAACATATTTCTTTGAAAGTTCCGCCACTTCCTCACGATAATGTTTGTCAAACAAAACGTAATAATCGCCTATGAGATGGTCGCCTTTCTTTCCGGAACTTTGAGGAGTCTCTCCGTTGCCCCATTTGAGCCATGCAAGCATGGACTTGCATATATGAATGCCGCGATCGTTCACTATATTTGTTTTCACAACCTTTTTGCCGCAGGCTTCCTCAATGTTTGCCACTGCCCAACCAAGAAGATTGTTTCTCACATGCCCCAGGTGGAGCGGTTTGTTGGTATTTGGCGAGGAATATTCTATCATCCACAGCGGAGCATCCGCATCGGGTTTGTGTATTCCGTAGTTTTCGTCTGAGTCAATGGTGTTGAGCAAATCCGTCCAACTGTCAGCGGAGACACAAAGATTGAGAAAACCTTTGACAACATTGTATTTGTCCACGGCATTACAGTTTTTCAACAGATACTCGCCTATTTCGGTTGCAGTGTCCTCGGGTTTCTTTTTCGACACTCTCAAAAGCGGGAAAACCACAAGCGTCAGCGAACCCTCAAATTCGCGTTTGGTTTTCTGAAGTTGAATCATGTCTTCCTTAGGCTCCACGCCATAAAGTGCCTTCACCGCCTCGGCTGCGGCAGACGATATATTTTGCTCGATTTTCATATCCTTATATACTTATATTTCCACACATTACGTAATAGTCTGCAAAATTAAGCATTTTAACCCGATAACCGCCGATTTTGGGCATATAACATTTGGTGCACACGGAGCAAAAGCCGAAATCTCCGGGTTTTCATGAACAGCGGCAGCAAAATGCGGACACGCATAACGCTTGAGTCAAAAGCCTTTCCATAGTCCCCAAAAGCGCACTTTGACATGAAAAACAGCAAGTATTTGAATATCACTATTTTACGCCCTTTTTCGAAGTTTTTGTAAGTTATTGTGGCTCACATAGTTATAAAGCGGAAAAATACAAGCCATATATTTTAAAATACAAGGCACTTATTTTAAAATAAGTGCCTTGTATTTTTTGCGATAAGCCATGTGTTTTTTCATACATGCCAGAAAACGCCAAATTTACGGCTTTCGGCGAAAGCGAAAACCAATGTCCGTTAATTTCTTTTCCTGAAGTGTCTGCCTATGACAGGAAGACTTGAAATCGGAAAGTCATAATGTATAATGTGCGCCACAAACAATATTATCAGCAACGTGTTTATGCCCAGGCGCAATGCTTTCGGGAGCGATTGCGGCGTATATAACATTATGGCTGTGAACAATGCGGCTATACATATATATACCGTTATGGATTTCAGGGGATAGTTAATTGGATATTTCTTTTGTCCCACAAAATATGACAGAAGCATTGCGGTTCCATAGCCTGCCACGCCTGCCCAGGCGCAAGCCATGTAGCCGTACTTGGGTATTAAAAGCACATTAATAAGCACAAGCACCACGCAACCTACGCCGGAAAACCACGCACCATAGATGGTTTTGTCGATAAGTTTGTACCAGAACGAAAGATTAAAGTAAACGCCCATCATAATTTCGGCAGCCATTACCACAGGCACCACTTTCAGTCCTTCCCAATAGTCCCGTCCTATTATATATTTGAGAACATCGAGATAGCCCACCACCACGAGATAAGCAAGAAGGGTGAAAATAATGAAATACTTCATTGCCTTGGCATACGTGTCTCTCGAACCTTTTTCCTTGGCACTTCCAAACACAAATGGTTCGTATGCGTAGCGGAACGCCTGGGTTATCATAGCCATTATCATGGCTATCTTTGCCGCCGCGCCGTATATTCCGAGCTGCACATGCCCTTCGGCTCCCGGCGAAACTATGGGGAACAGAATCTTGTCGGCAGTCTGGTTCAAAATTCCCGTGATTCCCAAAAGAAGAATAGGCCATGAATACGACAACATCTTGCGAAAGAGAATTTTATCGAACACCCAGCGAAAACCGGTAAGCTCTTTCCAAAAAAAGAAAGTGATTATTGCCGTGCAGAAAAGGTTCAAACGGAAAACATAACCCACTCCGACGTTAGGATCATATACCGAAGCCGCAAAACCATGGGTTGAAGGATTGGAATACATTGCCGGAAGAACCACGAAATATACTATGTTGAGCGTAATGTTAAGCACAATGAACAACATTTTCAGGGCTACGAACTTCCAAGGTCTGTGTTTGTATCTCAGATAAGCGAACGGAATGCACTGGAAAGCGTCAATAGCCACACACGCAGCCATTACAGCCACATATTCCTCGTGAGCGGAATAGCCCATAAAGGACGAAACCGGATTTATGAACGCCAGGACAAGAGCAACAAAGAGCAACGCCACACTGCCAACCATTATGAGAACCGTGGAATAGGTTCGCATGGGGTTTGCACCCTCTTTGTTCACAAAACGAAAGAACGTCGTTTCCATGCCGAACGTCAGAATAACGAGCAGAAGCGCGGTGTATGCGTATACATTGGTTATGACTCCGTAACCACCCGATGAAGCAGCTATCTTGGCTGTATATAACGGAACGAGAAGGTAATTGAGAAACCTTCCCACAATGCTGCTCATGCCGTAAAGGGCTGTGTCCTTGAACAGCGTCTTAAGATTTGCCATGATTTATGTTGTTTACAATAATATATTACCCGAAAAACATATAGCATATGGCTATTGCCGCAAGAGTCCCCGCTACGTCGGCAATAAGTCCGCAAGCCACGGCGTGGCGTGTGTATTTTATTCCCACGCTACCGAAGTAAACCGCAAGAATATAGAACGTGGTGTCGGTGGAACCCTGGAAAAGACAGCTCAAACGCCCCGTGAACGAATCCACGCCGTATGTGGTCATGCAGTCAACCATCATTCCTCTCGCGCCGCTACCACTCAATGGTTTCATAATGGCTGTGGGTATGGCTCCAATCCAGTCTGTGTTTGCGCCAAACCGAACTGCCACCCACTCTATGCCGTCAATTATCCAGTCCATGGCACCTGCAGCGCGAAAAACGCCTATGCCCACAAGTATTGCCACGAGATAAGGAATAATTCTCACCGCTGTTTCAAAACCACCTTTGGCTCCTTCTATAAAAGCATCGTAAACATTTACCTTTTTTCTCACTCCCACGAGAATGAAAGCTATTATAATGGAAAACAGAAGTATGTTGGCAGCCGAAGTTCCCACCAAATCCATGGAAGCCTTGTCGAGATTTGAAAATCCCCAGATTATGAGTGCAAAAAACACGCACGCGCCGCCGAGAGTAAGCAGCAAGGTTTTGTTAAACAGGTTTATCTTCTGGTAAATGCTCGTGGCTATTATTCCAACAAGCGTTGCAACGAATGTGGCAAGCAATATGGGAACGAACACATCCGTGGGCTGAGCCGCGCCAAGCTGTGCACGATAGACCATAACCCCAACCGGCACAATGGTAAGCCCGCTCGTGTTTAGCACAAGGAACATAATCATGGGATTGGTGGCTGTATCTTTTTTAGGGTTCAATTCCTGAAGTCTCTCCATGGCTTTCAGTCCGAGCGGAGTGGCGGCATTGTCGAGACCAAGCATGTTTGCGGCAATATTCATAAAGATGTTGCCCACCGCAGGATGACCCTTGGGAATATCGGGAAAGAGTTTACTGAAAACAGGATAGAGAGCGCGAGACAGAGCCTGGACCAATCCTCCCCTCTCACCTATCTTCATCACACCCAACCATAGGGAAAGCACACCGGTAAGCCCCAGCGAAATTTCAAAAGCCGTCTTGGCAGTTGTGAAAGTGGAATTCATTATCTCGGGAAACACTCCTGTGTCGCCAAAAAACAAAAGTTTCACCAAAGCCACGGCGAAAGCTATCACAAAAAAGGCTATCCAAATATAGTTCAGCACCATATTGCAACTATAAATATATAATAGTTGCAAAATTAGTCATAAAATGCGAGAAATATGCCGCCAATATCCGCTTTTATATTCTGCTTTGCAAGAATAACAACACTAAAAGCGACACAAACATCCCGAAACGCCCAATTTACACTCGAAAAAACGTGCAGGAAAACGGCTTTTTTTCGGGTTTCGTAAGTTATTGAAACAAACCATATTGCAAAAGCCCAAAAATACAAGCCATATATTTTAAAACATAAGGCACATATTTTAAAATAAGTGCCTTGTATTTTTCACGATAAGCCATGTGTTTTTTTCGTGCATATATTTGCGCTTCAAAAAGCTACAAACAAAACCGGAAAATACGCTTCCCTACCCTTCGGAATCACACCACATAAAAACAAAAAAGCAAACCTGCCCGAAAGCAAGTCTGCTTTTATTTCCAATTATAGTTATCTATCAAATCTCGAAGTACGCGCTGATTTTTTCGGCAGCCTCTTTCATTTCTTCGGGCTTCGGACAGAGTTTTTCGCGGTGGAAATCCATGTCCTTTTCGCTTTGCATGGGAATAAGGTGGATATGCGCATGAGCCACTTCAAGTCCCAGCACAGCCATTCCCACTTTCTTGCACGGGAAAGCCTTTTTCAATGCCACAGCCACATGTTTTGCGAATACAATCATGCGTGCAAGTTCGTCATCGCTCAAATCAAAAATATAATCTTCCTCACGGCGCGGAATAACAAGAGTATGTCCCATCACCATAGGATTGATGTCGAGAAAAGCATAGAACTCCTCGTTTGCCGCAACCTTGTATGAAGGTATTTCGCCGGCGGCAATTTTAGCAAATATTCCTGCCATTTTTGTTTAGATTGAGATGTTCACGATTTTAAGCTGCATAACGCCTTGCGGAATTTTGATGTCAACCACATCGCCAACCTTGTGTCCGAGCAAACCTTGGGCAACGGGAGTTTGAGACGAAATCTTGCCCTCACGAAGATTGGCTTCGCTTTCGCTAACTATGGTATATTTCATGCGTGCCTTGTTCTTGACATTCTCCATTTCCACAGTGGAGAGAATCTGAACCGTGTCGGTGGAAAGTTTCTTGGGATCTATGATTTTTGCACTTGCAAGAGCAGCCTTCAGTTTGTTTATTTTCATCTCAAGCATGGCTTGAGCTTCCTTTGCAGCATCATATTCGCTGTTTTCCGAGAGATCGCCTTTGTCGCGTGCCTCTGCAATCGCCTCCGATGCCGCAGGACGGTCAACTGTTTCCATGTGTCTTAGTTCGGCCACCATTTTGTCGTAGCCCTCTTGGGACATATAAGCCATAAGTCTGTATATTTTTTAAGTTATTAATCTGTTTTATTCTCCCCTTTCAAAGAGGATAAAAAACTAAAAGAATCCCAAAGCAAAGCCATGGAATCCTTTTGTCTTTCGTTTCTGCAAAGGTATGTAATAAGTTTGATATGGAGAAATTTTTATGACACCAAAAAGTTTTTTTCTTTTTATTATCACATACTTATCTCACTGATTATTTTGATTTTTTCTTGTTCACGGCATTAATGTTACGCATTAGTCCGGAATACTTTGCCCTTTTTACAGCACTGCCTTTGAATAGTTTTCTATACTCTTCTTCGGTGAGCGAATCCCAATCCTCTCGTTTCATTTCGAAAAGCTCTTCGGACGGCGCAAACTCAATGACATCAGTGGGAGTAGCGAAATTGTTATGAGGACAAGCACTCTGACATCTGTCGCATCCGTAAATACAATTATCCATTTTGTTTTCCGTGCCCGCAGGCAGTTCTTTTCTGCTCTCAATAGTGAGATACGACAAACATTTCCTTGCATCGAGATTGTAAGGTTCGAAAATGGCATTGCCGGGACAGGCATCAATACATTTAGTACAGTTTCCGCAATAATTTTTCAAGGGTTCATCATATTTGTCTACCTCGGCATTTACGAAAAGTTCCCCAAGAAAAAAGAAACTACCTTTATGCGGTATAATCAAAAGGGTATTCTTGCCTATAAAACCAACACCGGCACGCCAAGCCCAGTAACGTTCCGAAACAGGAGCAGTATCGCAAAACGCCCTACCCTCCAATTCTTTTTCGTTTCCCTCACAGCTTTTCTTTAATCTGTTGAAAAGTTCAAAAAGCCTCTGTTTAACTACCGTATGATAGTCTTTGCCGTAAGCGTAATACGAAAAAGTATATTCCTTATCATTCATTTTTCGCGCAGGATAGTAATTGAGCGCAACAGATATGATGGATTTCGTACCTTCTACGAGTTTTTCCGGATTAAAACGCATATCCATATTTCGGGAAAGGTAATCCATCTCACCATTTCTGCCTTCGGCTATAAATCTTTTGACATAATCGGAATAAGACTTGTTCATTTTTTCCGCCTTACAGATTCCGCACGCCGAAAAACCTAATTCCGCCGAAACACTCTTTATATATTCTGCCGAAAGCATATATTTTTATTGCAACTTCAGTAGTTGAGAAGCAATCTGCCATATTGCAATTCCTCCCGAAACCGATACATTCATGGAATGTTTAGTTCCGAATTGCGGAATTTCTATTGCTCCGTCGCAAATATTTACCGCTTCTTGCGATACACCTTTGACTTCGTTTCCGAGAATCAGGGCATATTTCTTTCCTTGTTCCACCTTGAAATTCTGAAGCGGCACACTGTGTTCCACTTGTTCGAGAGCGTAAACCTCATAACCTTCTTCATGGAGTTTGTTTACCGCTTCGATAGTATTTTCGCACTTCTTCCACTCCATTGAAAGCTCCGCGCCGAGAGCAGTCTTGTGAATTTCCGGATGAGGCGGGCACGCAGTTATTCCGCAAAGCATTATTTTTTCAAGTCTGAAGGAATCTGCCGTGCGAAATACCGAACCTACATTATACATGCTCCTTACGTCGTCGAGAACAACTGTGAGAGGAGTTTTATCGGATGCTTTGAACTGACGAACATCTATTCTTTTCAGTTCCGTAACTTTTAGCTTTCTCATTATTCCGCAAAATTAGAAAAACGGTGGATAAGTCGGTGGAAAACCTGTTGAAAAGTTGTTTATTCTTATAAACCGTATCAACAAAAATACGGGCTTTTACGAGTTCAGGTTAATAAGCCACGGACATTTCAACACCGTTTTCACAGACTTATCAACAGTTTTACACAATACGCTTTGCCTTCTTATTTTTCTGTTTTTCAATTCTATGCACACCTTATTTCTTTATTTTTTCTGAGTTTTCCACATTTTCCACACCGTATTATAATTATCATCTTCTTTTTTAGAAAATAAAAACAGGATGATATATATAATATATGAGGCAATGGTTGCTGCCTGCGGTGTGTTTAGCTTAAATAAAAAATAAACAGCTAAATTTGCATCTAAGACATATATTAATCATTAAAATAGTTATGAATAGAATCACCACTACCCTGCTTGCAGTTGCGGTATGCGGTTTTTCGGCTTTTTCACAGAACAACGGAGCCATCACTCCCGATGTTTTGGGAAAACTGAAAAAGATGCAGGGCTCTGCTGCGGCAGACAAAGCACTCGCCAATGCTCTAACGGCTACGGACATTAATGTTCTAACGCGAAACGCGGCTAATCCCGTGGCGCAAAACAAGTTTTTTTCAAACTATGTAAAGTCTGAAGGCATTACCGACCAAAAATCTTCGGGAAGATGTTGGCTTTTTACGGGTCTTAATGTAATGCGTGCCAAAATGATTGCCAAATATGGTTTGGGAGAGTTCAAGTTTTCGCAAAGTTACAGTTTTTTCTATGACCAACTTGAGAAATCAAATTTATTTCTCCAAGGAATCATTGACAATGCCAAGAAACCTATGGACGACAAGCTTGTCGAGTGGCTTTTCAAGAATCCTCTTTCCGACGGCGGTCAGTTCACTGGAATTGCAGACATTATTTCGAAATACGGAGTTGTGCCTTCCGACATAATGCCTGAGACTTTCGCTTCTAACAATACAAGCAGAATGAACATGCTTATAAGCTATAAACTCCGCCAATTTGGTTTGGAACTTCGCGAAAAGGCTGCAAAAGGTGCCAAGAAAGACGAAATTCAAAAGCGAAAGGTTGAAATGCTCGGAACGGTATATCACATGCTTTCGTTGTTCCTCGGAACTCCTCCTGAAAAGTTTACGTGGACTATGACAGACAAAAGCGGAAAACCGATAAGTACAAAAGAATACACGCCGAAGGGTTTCTATGAAGAATATGTGGCTAACGATTTGAACAACAACTATGTTATGCTCATGAACGACCCTACTCGTCCGTACAACAAGGTTTACGAAATTGACTTTGACCGTCATTCTTACGACGGAAAAAACTGGACTTATCTCAATCTCCCCATGGATTCAATCAAAGCCATAGCCATCCGCTCCATTAAGGACAGTACAATGATGTACATGTCTTGCGATGTGGGCAAATTCCTTGACAAGAACACCGGTGTGCTCGACAGTGCTAACTATGATTATTCTTCAATCATGGGAACGGATTTCAATATGACCAAGAAAGAACGTATCGTAAGTTTTGCTTCAATGTCTTCACATGCCATGACTCTTATGGCGGTTGATCTGGAAAAAGACGGAAAACCAGTGAAGTGGGAAGTAGAAAACAGTTGGGGTAGTGATTACGGTTACAGGGGACACCTAATAATGAGTGATTCGTGGTTTGACGGATATTTGTTCCGTCTTGTGGCTGAAAAGAAATATATTTCGCAGCCTACGCTCGATTTGCTCAAACAAAAGGCTATCTTGCTTCCACCATGGGATCCAATGTTCGCTCCCGAGGAATAACGAAACATCATATAAAACGTAACGAAAAACAGGATGAAGCTCTTAAACTCCGTCCTGTTTTTGTTTTCTGTCTAATATAAAACATCATTATCGTAAATGTTTAATAATAAGACGAATATACAATATAACAAACACCATACCAAACATGGTGAGAAATAGGGCGGTAATGAAAAAAAACATAAGGCATATATTTTGAAATAAGTGCCTTGTATTTTAAAATATGTGCCTTGTATTTTTTACGACATGGCTTATGTTTTTTCGGATGTATGAAAAGGTTATGAAAAGGTGGTATCAAACCCTTTTCAAAATCATCTGAGTTTGAAATTTACGGGTATTGTCATATAAACTTTCACCTTTTTGCCGTCGTGCATTCCCGGAATGAAAGAAAGTTTACTGATAACTCTCTTGGCTTCTTCGTCGAGAATGGGGTAGGAAGAGCGCATGATTTGAAGATTCTCGGTTTTGCCTTTTTTGTTTACCACAAACCGCACCAATGTAATGCCTTCAAGTCCTTTTTCCTGAGCTTCTTCGGGATAGACAACGGTTTGGGATACTTTTTTAACCAAGTCTTCATAGCTTCCTCCCGAATATTCCGGCATTTTTTCGGTAACGGTGTAGATTCCGTCAAGGTCTCTTGAAACTTTATAATTGTCTTTCTCTGTGTTGAGATATTCCATGTCGGAATCATCCGCATTAGTGCTTACACGTTTCCAGAGTTCTTCCCAAATTCCTTCTTTGGAATTGATGTCGTGATAGGTGTTCATCAACTCTTTTCCAATGAATTCCACTCTTATACAGTCGGTTTTTTCTGCTTTCCCTGTTTGCGAAATTTCATTTGTTTCCTTAACCACAGAATCGTTTACAACGGTATATTTTCCCTGGGCTTTCAACATGGAAATGCCCGTCGGAGTATTGTTGCTCATGATTGTGTAAGTTCCGTCGCCACTGTAAATTTTCCACGTATCCACAAATTTCTTTTGATTGTCGGATATGTTTCGCGAAGGAATTACAAGCTGCCATATTCCTTCGATTTTCTTGGAAGTTTTTTCCTGTGAAAAAGCCGAAATGCCTATGAACATGAAGACAGCAACGGCTGTGAGCTTATTGAAAACGCTGTTCATTTCAATTAATGTTTGATAATGCAATGATAGTAAATAATATTAAATGCGTGAAATGAATTGCGGAATATTAATTGAAATATAAAAAAAGCGATACACCGAAGCGTATCGCCATTTTAGTTGTTCCACACCGATTCGAACGATGACTGAGAGAACCAAAAACTCTAGTGCTGCCATTACACCATGGAACAAACACGATGCTATCGTTAAATAGCAGTGCAAAATTACTCAAAACATTTCATTCTGCAAACTTTTTTTCTTCAAAGTTGAATTTTACATTAAAAACAACCGTGGCGGAGTGGGGGGAAAGGGTTTGAAAAATCAATGGGCTTCGAGCCAGTTTTTACCCCACCCATAGTCTGATTTCAAGGGAACGGACAGTGGATAAGCCTTTTCCATTTCCTCAACCACAATGTTCTTAACCTTTTCTTTTTCGTCGGGAAATACGCTGAAATTCAATTCGTCATGAACCTGCAGAATCATTTTCGAGCGCATATTTTCCTCTTTGAAACGTTTGTAAATCCTAACCATGGCAATTTTAATTATGTCGGCGGCACTGCCCTGTATGGGAGCGTTTATTGCGTTTCGCTCTGCATATCCGCGCACAACCGAATTGCTCGAATTTATGTCGGGAAGGTAGCGGCGGCGATTGAGAATAGTTTCAATATATCCCTTTTCACGCGCTTTTTCAATGCTTTCGTCCATGTATTCCCTTATTCTCGGATATTCCTTGAAGTAATTGTCAATTAGTTCTTTGGCTTCTCTTCTGGAAATATTCAGACGTTCCGAAAGTCCGAAGGCGGAAATGCCGTAAATAATGCCGAAATTGGCGGTTTTAGCCTTGCGCCGTTCGTCTTTGGTTACTTCCTCAATAGGTTTATGATAGATTTTGGCGGCGGTAGCTGCGTGAACATCGTAATTATTATTGAAAGCTGCGAGCATATGTTGGTCCTGCGAAAGATGAGCCATGATTCTAAGTTCGATTTGAGAGTAATCGGCAGAGAAAAACTCGCATCCGTTTTCGGGGATAAATGCTTTGCGTATTTCTTTCCCGTCGTCTCCGCGCACAGGAATGTTTTGCAAATTCGGATTGCTCGAACTTAATCTTCCGGTAGCCGTAACAGTTTGATTGAAAGAGGTATGTATTTTTCCCGTTCTCGGATTTATCAGCTGCGGCAAGGCATCGAGGTAGGTTGAAATCAGCTTTTTCATGCCGCGATATTTGAGAATAAGGTCAACTATCGGGTTGTTGTTCCGCAGTTTAGCCAGAACTTCTTCCGAAGTAACGTATTGTCCCGTTTTAGTTTTCTTGGCTTTCGGATCGAGAGCCATTTTGTCGAAAAGAACTTCGCCAACTTGTTTGGGAGATGAGAGATTGAATTTTTCCCCGGCTATTTTGTAGACTTCTTCTTCGTATTTGTTCATGCGCTGAGTGAAAAGTTCCGAAGTTTCTTTGAGAGCCGCCGTATCAATACTCACTCCGTTTTCCTCCATTTCCACAAGCACGTTGACAAGAGGCATTTCCACATCGTTGAAAAGGTTTTCCATTTCCGCTTTTGCGAGTTCGGGTTTCAATACATTCTGAAGCCGGAGAGTTACATCGGCATCCTCGCAGGCGTACTCATATATGTTTTGCGGCAAAAGCTCGCGCATATTCTTTTGATTCTTACCTTTTGGTCCGATAAGTTCTTCAATTTTAATAGTGGAGTAGTCAAGATATTTTTCAGCAAGGCTGTCCATGTTATGAGGAAGCTCCGGCTGCAAAATATAATGCGCCACCATCGTGTCCCAAAGCTTTCCGCCCACGCGAACTCCGTAATTGCGCAAAACAAGTATGTCGTATTTTATGTTCTGACCTATTTTCAAATTTTCGCATTCGTATGCGGGTTTGAAAATATCCACTATTTTTTGTGCCTTTTCCCTTTCGGGAGGTATGGGAATGTAAAAAGCCTCGAATTCTCGTATTGAGAAACTCAAACCAACCAATTCTGCGTTGATTGCATCGGTTGATGTGGTTTCCGTGTCTAAACTTAAGAAATCCGATGACAGGAATTTTTGGCATAATTCGCGCATTTCGTTTTCATTATCAATGAGATAATAGGAGTGGGGTAGTGTTTTTAGGCTCGAAATACTGCGATATTTTTCTTCTTCTTGGGAGTTGGTCGGCTCTGCTCCAAAATTTTCGCGTTTTTGGACGCTTGTTTTTATATTTTTATTAACACTTTTTTGTTTTTCTCCCTTTTCCGGTTCAACCATATCAAAAAGTCCTCCGGCAAAGTCGCCGATGTTTTTTTCCGGTTCCGCACCCATTCGTTTCAACATGGTTCGGAATTCAAGTTCCGAGAATATTTTTTTCAATTTTTCCGAATCAGGTTCTTTTACTTTCAGGTCGTCGAATGAAAACGAAATGGGAACGTCGGTGCGAATCACCGCAAGAGTTCTTGAAAGTCTGATTTGCTCTTCGGAATTTTCTATTTTTTTCCCGAGTGCTCCTTTTATGTTTTTTGCGTTTGCTATTATGTCGTCAATGTTTTTGAACTGCGACAAAAGTTTTGCGGCAGTTTTTTCGCCAACTCCCGGACATCCCGGAATGTTATCGGCTGTGTCGCCCATCAGTCCCAACAGGTCTATCACTTGAAAGGGAGAATTCAAACCGTATTTGGATTTGATTTCTTCCACACCCATTTTTTCGAATCCGCCGCCGTGTGAAGGTTTAAGCATCCACACGTTTTCGTTTACGAGTTGCCCGTAATCCTTGTCACCGGTTATCATGTAAACTTCATTTTCGGGCGAAGCGAATTTCTTGGACGCTGTTCCTATAATATCGTCAGCCTCAAAGTTTTCAGCTTCAAGTATAGGTATGTTCATAGCCTTGATAATGTCCTTGATTACGGGCACGGATTTGCGAATGTCTTCGGGCATTGCTTCGCGCTGTGCCTTATAGAGCGGGTAGAGTTCGTTGCGGAAAGTTTTGCCGCCTTTCGGGTCGAACGCCACAGCCATGTGGGTGGGGGAGAGCCGCTTTATTTCTTCAAGTGTATTGACAAATCCGTAAATTGCAGAAGTATTGAATCCCTTAGAATTTATTCGCGGGGTGCGTATGAGCGCATAGTAAGCACGATATATGAGTGCATAGGCATCGAGCAGGTATAATTTGTTCATCTGTCTTTATTTTTCTGTAAATGTAATGAAATTCATCGAATGGATAACTATAAATTCGTATTTTTGTAGCTTCAAAATAAGGACATGGCAGAACTTCATCAAATATCTTTCCCTATAGAAAAGGAGCTTTCACAGTGTGTTGAACTTTATGACAAGGTTTTGAGTCATGAAGATGACTTGCTCGGAACAATTCTTGAGCATGTGCGTTCGCGTAAAGGAAAGATGATGAGACCTATACTCGTTTTGCTCACTGCAAAAGAGTTTGCTCCTGTAAACGAAGTTACTTACAATGTGGCTCTTGCGCTTGAACTTTTTCATAATGCCAGTCTTCTTCACGACGATGTGGTGGATGAGAGCGACGAGCGCAGGGGATTGAAGTCGGTGAATGCCAAGTTCGGAAACAAACTCGCCGTATTGGTTGGCGATTATCTGTTGTCGCTGGCTTTGCAACAGTCGGTGAAAACAGGAAAAATGCCCATTGTGAACCGTATTTCGGAGCTTGGAATTCTTTTGTCCGAGGGAGAGGTGAAGCAGCAGGCTAACATACGCAACAAGGTTGTTTCAGAGGAGGCTTACTACGAGGTTATACGCAACAAAACTGCCGAACTTTTTTCTGCATGCGGCGAACTCGGGGCGTTCTCGGTTGGGGCATCTGCCGATAACGTTAAGAAAGCCAAGAGATTGGGAGAAATAATTGGTATGTGCTTCCAAATTCGCGACGATATATTTGATTATTACGACAACACCAAGATTGGCAAGCCCACAGGCAATGATATGCTTGAAGGAAAGCTTACTCTTCCTGCGGTTTTCGTTTTGAACAACAGCGATAATGCACATTATCACGACATTGCCCGAAAAGTAAAGGAGGGTAGTGCAACTGCCGATGAAATAAGTGATTTTATTGAATTTATCAAAGCAAACGGCGGTATTTCCTATGCTTATGAGGTGATGGACAAGTTTCGCAGTGAAGCTTATGACATTCTCGAATCATATAGGAACGAGACAGTAAAAAACGCCATAAGGGGATATGTTGATTTTGTTGTGAGCCGCGACAAATAACCTCGGATTTCCATCTTTTTATTTACATATCTTTTTATCCGGACGCTGAATATTTTTGCGCCCGTATTCTTTTGTTTTTGTCCAGAAAGGCTTTTCTCAAAAATTTACATGGGACATAGTAAAAATTACGAGCCATATATTTTAAAATATATGGCTCGTAATTCAAAATACATGGCTTATATTTTTAACGATGTAAGTTCTTGTGTTGCAGATATTTGGAAACTTACCGAAAATAAGCCTTATAAGGCTGTTAATTAAGGGGTTAACTTGAAAACCACCTTGTTTGCCGTTTTTCTGCACGGTTGCGGCTGAAAATGAATATCACACTGAATTTATGCGAATAAACAGATAGGTTTATTCATTTTTTCCCTCCGGTTTCAGAAGTATTTAACCTCTGATTTGGTGATGTCTGAAATCAGTGAATTGGCAAGACTTGACGCTCCTATACGGAAAAGATTGTTCGTAAGCCATTCTTCGCCGAGGACTTCTTTGACAATGGAGTAGTAGTTAACGGCATCTTTTGTGGTTTTTATGCCGCCGGCAATTTTAATTCCTATCTTGTAGTTATGACGGGCGTTGTATTGCTTTATGGCAGAGCACATTGCATAGACTGCACCGGGAGTTGCACCAATGGAGAGTTTACCCGTGGAGGTTTTAATGAAGTCCGCTCCGCAATACATTGAGAGTATTCCTGCACGCATGATGTTTTCGGCGGTTTGAAGTGCGCCGGTTTCGAGAATAACCTTGAGTTTCTTTTCGCCGCAATAGCTCTTTATCTCCTCTATTTCCTCGTCAACCGTTTCATAATCAGTGCTGAGGAATTTTCCTACCGGAAGAACTATATCAATTTCGTCTGCTCCGTCCTTGAGAGCCAGTGCACTCTCCACGAGTTTCACTTCGCTGAAAGTTTGCGAGGAGGGAAAGCTGCCGGAAACGCTCGTAATTCCAACTTCATCTACTTCAAGGCTGTTTCTTACAAGGTGTACGAAGTTGGGATACACACATATTGCTGCCACATTGGGGAGTTCGGGATAAGCATCTTCGAAAGAGTTTACTTTTTCAACCATGGCGAGAATGCTTTCGTCGTTGTCGGTAACTTTCAGTGAAGTCAGTTCCAGACTGCTCAAAAGGAATTTCCAAACTTCCGGGTTGTTGTTTTCTTCGGAGTGGTGTTCCATTATGTGGGCTGCCTCATGTTCAGCCTGTTCTGCGGTAAGTGAGTAGCTGTATTTGTCGAGAGTTTCGCGTATTTTGTCATAAAGATTCACATCCTTTTCGCCGCATTCGCAATGGTCATCGCAGTGGTCGTGATGACCGCAGCAGCAATGATGTTCTTCGTTATGTTCATGATTGTGTCCGCAACCGCAGTGGTGTTCTCCCTCGTGCTCTTGGTGGCAGCAGCAGTGTTCTTTTTCTGATTCTTTCATTTTTTATCTGTGTTTTTAAGTTTCTCGTTTTCAATGTGTCGCGTTTTATCACGATTGGTTTTTTTAGCAATGTTTTTCCTTATTGCTTCTTCAAGATTCACACCTGTTTGGTTGGCAATACAGGTTAGAACCCAAAGCACATCGGCTATTTCGTCGCCCAAATCGTGTTTCTCGCCTTTTTTGAAGGACTGGTCACCGTATGTTCTCGACATGATTCGCGCCATTTCACCTACTTCTTCGGTAAGACATGCCATGTTTGTGAGTTCACTGAAATATCTCACTCCGTATTGCTTTATCCAGGCATCAACCTCTGTTTGAAGTTCTTGAAGAGTCATGATTATTCCTTGTTTTTAGTGTCCATGCAAATAGTAACTGGTCCGTCGTTGAGCAATTCCACTTTCATGTCTGCGCCGAAAGTTCCTGTTTTAACCGGTTTCTCGATTTCTTTGTCCATTGCTTCGCAAAACTTTTCGTAGAGCGGTATTGCAACGTCATGACCTGCGGCACGAATGTAAGAAGGACGATTGCCTTTCTTGTATGAAGCCATAAGCGTGAATTGGCTAACCACAAGTATTTCGCCTTTTATGTCTTTGACCGACAGATTCATAACTCCGTTTTCATCGTCAAAGACTCTTAGTCCTCCAATCTTCTTTACGAGCCATGCAATGTCTTCTTCGCTGTCGGGATTTTCTATTCCCAATAGTATGAGGAAGCCTTTGCCTATTTCGCTTTTCTTTGTTCCGTCTATCGTTACGCTTGCGTGGCTCACACGTTGTATTACGGCTCTCATTATGTTTGCTTTGTTTGTTAGTTTATTGCAAATTTAGCGATAATAGTTTATTCTTTCGGAAAAGATGAAAGGAATAAGATGTATTTTCTTATAAATCAGAGTATTATAATTGTTCTGCGGGCGATGCTTCACGCTCGTGGAGCTGCGAATACAGGTTTTCTCCTTTTTTGTTGCCGAGTATTAGCTGCAGTTCTGCGAGATTCGCGCTTTTTATTCTCTTTACGCTGCCTAACTTACTGAGTAATAGTGTTTTTGTCTTTGGTCCTATGCCGTTCAAACCGTCAAGCTCGGATTTTAGAGCGCGTTTGCTGCGTTTTTGTCTGTGAAAGGTTATGGCAAAACGGTGAACCTCGTCCTGCATTCGCGTAAGCAGGCGGAAAAGCGCGGTATCTTGTTTTAATCCTATAACTACCGGCGGAAAACCGTAAAGGAGTTCGTGGGTGCGGTGTCTATTGTCTTTCGCAAGACCTGCGATGGGTATTTTAAGATTCAGTTTGTCTTCCACAATTTCCCGCACAACTTCCATCTGACCTTTGCCGCCGTCGGTAATAATAAGGTCGGGAAGTGGAGTATTTTCCTCTTTCGCGCGCGAATATCGGCGATATACTACTTCTTTCATGGAAGCGTAATCGTCAGGTCCCACAACGGTGCGTATGTTATACTTACGATACTCTTTCTTAGCGGGTTTGAGCTTTTCGAAAACCACGCAGGCTGCCACGGCATCCGTTCCGGAAATGTTTGAGTTATCAAACAATTCTATTCTGAATGGAGGTTTTTCAAGGTGCAAGTCATCTTGTATTTCCTTCATGAGACGCATGTTTTTTTGTTCCGGGTTAAGTTTTTCGGATTGTTTGAGTCGGTCAAACTTATATTCCTTGACGTTTAACTGGGAGAGCTTCAGGAGTTTATAACGATCGCCTCTTTGCGGAACAAAAAAGTTTACTCCGTTAAGTTCTGTGTCAATGGGGAAGGGAACTATGATTTCTTTTGCCTTGCTTCCGTAACGTTCTCGCATTTCTATGATTCCCATTTCGAGAAGTTCCTCGTTGCTCTCGCCAAGCCGTTTCTTATACTCAAATGTAAAGGCTTGGTTTATCATTCCTTTGGTTACGTGCATATAATTAATGTATGCCGCCGTATCATCACTCTCAATGGCAAAAACGTCAACGTTGTTCATTACGTTTGAAACAACTTCGCTTTTGGCACAATAGTTCTCGATTAAATCATACTTTTTCTTGATTTCCGCAGCTTCCTCAAAGCGCAATTCTTCAGCGAGACTGCTCATTTCTTCACGCATTTTACGTTGCAGTTCTTTGGTATTTCCGTTAAGTATTTCCCTTGCTTCGTCTATTAGTTCCAAGTATTCTTCTTGCGATTGCCGTGCAGTGCATGGCGCAAGGCAATTTTTTATGTGCCATTCAAGACATTCTTTATAATTGCCGCATTTAACGCCTTCTTTTGTCATTTTCATGGTGCACGCTCTCGGATGAACTAATTTTTTTATAAGGTCGAGTAGTGCGTACATCGTTTGTATGTGCGAATAAGGTCCGAAATACTCCGAACCGTCATGGATTCTTTTCCGAGTCTTTATAATTCTTGGAAAATCTTCTTTGGTAATGCAGATGGAAGGATAGGTTTTATCGTCTTTAAGCAGGATATTGTAGTGCGGTTTATAGCGTTTTATCAAATTATTTTCCAATAAAAGCGCGTCTTCTTCAGTTCGTACAACAATATATTTGATATCGCGGATTTTGCTTACGAGAATTTTTGTTTTAAGATTCGGTTGGTCTCCTTTGAAATAGGAGCTGACGCGTCTTTTAAGCTTTTTCGCCTTACCAACATAGATTATTTCACCTTTTTCATTGAGGTATTGATAACATCCGGGGGAGTCGGGGAGATTGTCAACAATTCCCTTCAAATATTCCAGCCGTTTCTTGTTTTCCTCTTTGGTCATGGCAAATTTTGTGTCTCTTGAACGAAAAATTATATCAGATTACGATCAAACTTTGTACGTCTATATTGCTTGGAAGTGCTTTTCTCCCGTCCGGGCATTCGCTTTTAAGTTCAAAAATGAAGTTCATGAAAATATCTTTAGGAGAGAATTTTTGAACAAGATTGTATGCTGCTTTCATCGAACCGCCCGTTGCCAAAAGATCATCGTGTATTAAAATAACATCGTCCTTTGTAATGGAATTTTCCTGTATTTCTATTTCGTCGAAACCATATTCTTTTTCGTATTTTTCGCTTTTTGTTTCACCGGGCATCTTACCTTTTTTGCGACACATTACGAGTCCTGCGTTTAATTTCTCGGCAAGAATCGCCGCCATTATAATGCCGCGCGTTTCAACTCCCACTATCTTTGTAATACCTTTGTTCTTGTATCTGCAAACAAGCTCATCGCTCAATTCTTTTATGACTCCTGCATCGGTAAAAAGGAAATTTATGTCCTTGTACTGGATTCCTTTTTTCGGAAAATTGGGAATATTTCTCAGATGTCCGAGTACGTATTTCTCATTCATAATTAGGCTTTTTGAATGTTTGATATAAATTTTTGTTTCACGTGGAACTGAAGTAAAGCTTTAAGTTCTTTCTGCGTTCATCGCTTCATTAAAACTAAAAGAACACTGATGTCGCTCGGCGAAATACCAGGAATTCGGCTTGCTTCTGCGAGAGTTTCCGGATTAATCCTCTCGAGTTTTTGACGAGCTTCTATTGAAAGCTGTTTTATTTTGGAATAATCGAAATGTCCTCTGATTTTAATGTCTTCCAAACGGAGAATTTTTTCGGCAAGTTTGCGTTCGCGTTCGATATATCCTTTATATTTTATTTTAACTTCGGCAGCTTCGCATGCTTCTGCGTTTATTCCTTTTTCATCTTCCATTAGTTTTTTCAGGGGAGCAATGTATTTAGAAAGTTTCTCCATATTTATCTGCGGACGATTGAGAAGTTCCGAAAGACGTTCTGAAAATTCTATTTTTGAAGTGCCCATTTTCACGAGCGCATCATTTATTTCTTTCGGCTTTGCTTTTGTTTTTTCGCAATAGTCTATTATACTATTTACGATTTTCTGTTTTTCTTGAAATTTATCCCAACGCTCTTTGCTAACAGTTAGGTTTTTTACTTTCGGTGTCAGTCTTTCGTCGGCGTTGTCCTGGCGCAAAAGAATTCTAAACTCGGCGCGCGACGTAAACATTCTGTATGGTTCGTCCACGCCTTTAGTTACCAAATCGTCTATAAGCACTCCTATATAAGCTTCATCGCGACGAAGAACGAGAGGTTCGTCATCTTTTACTTTTTGTGCGGCATTTATTCCTGCTATTATACCTTGTCCTGCCGCTTCTTCGTATCCTGTTGTTCCGTTCACCTGTCCTGCGAAGAAAAGATTCTCTACAACTTTTGATTCGAGCGAATGATTTAGCTGCGTGGGGTCGAAAAAATCATATTCTATGGCATATCCCGGACGATAGGCGCGTGCATTTTCAAAACCTTTTATGTGCTTTATTGCTTCAAGCTGCACATCTATCGGCATACTTGAGGAAAAACCGTTAAGATACATCTCGTTTGTTGAAGTACCTTCGGGTTCGAGAAAAAGAGGATGGTGGTCGCGGTCGGGGAAAGTAACAAGTTTTGTCTCTATACTTGGGCAATAACGCGGTCCGATGCTTTGTATTTGTCCGTTATAAAGAGGTGAATCTGCCAGACCGCTCCTGAGAATTTCGTGAACCGTTTCATTTGTGGAGCACAGCCAGCATGTGAGCTGCGGGAGTGTTCTGCTTTCTGTTATATATGAAAAGCGGTGAAAATCATTCTCGCCTTCTTGAATTTCGAGTTGTGAGAAGTCTATGCTTCGTGCGTCTATTCTCACGGGAGTTCCCGTTTTCATTCTGTCGGAATGTATTCCGTGGCGCGTTATAGACTCTGTGAGATGCGACACTGCCGGTTCGGCGCAACGTCCTCCCGGAACTTTTTTGCGCCCTATGTGCATAAGTCCGTTCAGAAATGTTCCTGCGGTTATCACAACTGCTTTGGCGTTAATCCTTACGCCCCATTGTGTTGCCACTCCCACTGCTTTTCCGTTCTCAACAATTAATTCTTCCACCTGGTCCTGCCATATGTCGAGATTGTCCGTATTCTCGAGAATCCTGCGCCATTCTTCGCTGAACTTCATGCGGTCGCATTGCGAACGGGGGCTCCACATTGCCGGTCCTTTCGAACGATTTAGCATTCTGAATTGTATTGCGGTGCGGTCTGTTACTATTCCCGTAAAACCTCCGAGAGCATCTATTTCGCGCACTATTTGTCCTTTGGCTATTCCGCCTATTGCGGGATTGCAACTCATTTGTGCAATTTTCGCCATGTCCATTGTTACAAGACAGGTGCGACATCCGCATCTTGCCGAGGCGCTTGCGGCTTCACATCCCGCGTGGCCCGCCCCAACCACAACTACATCATAATATAAGTTCATCATATCTTTTTGGCTGTGCGCCTTGAAAGGGCGCAGAATTACGGCAAAATTACTCCAAAATAATGAATTCCATGGTTTTTAGCTTTTACGTAAAACTGTCAAACGGTTTTGAAAAGTTTTGAACTTGAATGTATTTCGTTGAAAAGCAATGTGTTATATATAAAAATAGATAAATTCCGAAGCGAAGTTCAAAAAATGTTATTTATTACGTTGCACGTGAAACATTTCCCTTTTAATTATACGGCGTTATGTGTATTCAGCACTAAATCATTACCTTTGCACCCGATTTTATAAGTTTACGAAAATTGAAAACATTTGAAGAGCTCGGATTGGAGCCCGAATTGATTAAAGCCATTGACGAAATAGGCTATGAAAGCCCGATGCCTATTCAAGAGGAAGTGATTCCGTACTTATTGGGACAGGGTAATGATGTTATAGCACTTGCGCAAACAGGAACGGGAAAGACTGCCGCTTACGGACTTCCTCTTTTGCAGAAAGTGAAAAAAGACAAAGACGGTGTTCAGGCCGTCATTCTCAGTCCCACGCGCGAGTTGTGTCTGCAAATAGCGGACGATCTCAAGGACTATTCCAAATATCTTGATTACATACATGTTCTCGCCGTTTACGGAGGCGCGGATATTGGCAGCCAGATAAAGGCTTTGAAGAGAGGGGTGCAGATAATTGTTGCCACTCCCGGTCGTTTAATCGACTTAATGGAGCGCAAGGCTGCCAGGCTTGACGAAGTTGAAAATGTGGTGCTTGATGAGGCTGACGAAATGCTCAACATGGGTTTCACGGAGAGCATTGACACCATTCTTGCAGGTGTGCCGAAAAACAGAAACACTCTGCTTTTTTCCGCCACCATGAGCCGCGACATCGAGAAGATAGCCCGCAATTATCTTACCGACCCCAAGGAGATTGTTGTGGGTTCACGCAATGAGGGAGCGGAGAAAGTGAACCACGAATACTATCTTGTTCATGCACGCGACAAATATGCGGCTTTGAAACGCATTGTTGATTATCAGCCAAAGATATATGCTATTGTTTTCTGCCGTACCCGAATGGAAACGCAAGAGGTTGCCGACAAACTCATTCAGGACGGATATAATGCCGAAGCCCTCCACGGCGAACTGTCGCAGGCTCAGCGCGACCTTACAATGCAGAAGTTCCGCCAAAAGAGGGTTCAACTTCTTGTGGCAACCGATGTTGCGGCGCGAGGACTCGACGTTGACGAGCTTACACACGTCATAAATTACGGTTTGCCCGACGACATAGAAAGTTACACCCACCGCAGCGGAAGAACGGGGCGTGCCGGAAAGCGCGGAACCTCAATAAGTATTGTGCATTTGCGCGAAAAAGGCAAGATTCGCCGCATAGAAAAAGAAATAGGCAAGAAGTTTGTGCGCGGACATCTGCCTTCGCCCAAGGACATCTGTACAAAACAGCTCTATAATGTGATTGATAAACTGGAGCGTACCGAGGTTGACGAGCAGCAGATTGCTTCGTTCATGCCCGAGGTCATGCGCAAGCTCGACTGGATGGATAAAGACGATATCGTGAAGCGCATTGTTGCATCGGCTTTCGGTCGTTTTGTGGAATATTACGCCAATGCTCCCGAAATTGTGGAACCTGACGAAAAAGGCGGGCGTGATTCTGACGAAGAGGGCGGAAAAGCTTCGCGCCATGACCGCCGTTCGCGCAAGTCGGGTGCCGGCAGAGACGGAAAGGTGCAGCCCGAAAAGGGGTACAGACGACTTTTCATAAATCTCGGAAAGCGCGACGGTGTGTTTGCACGCGAAATCATAGGCATGATAAACAAGTATGTGGGCGGCAGTGTGGATATAGGACGCATAGACCTCACGGCAAGTTGCTCGTTTTTCGAAGTTCCCGAGGGCGATGCGCCTGCGGTTTTGAAAAGTTTCAAGAAAGCCAACTACAAGGGGCGTCGCGTGGTGGTTGATGACGCGGAAGCCACAGGTACGAAGCATTCCGACAAGGGCGGAGGAGGAAAACGCCGTTCCGGTGCGGGAGAAAAGTTCCGCGACGAAGCTCCGAAGAATAAAAAGGGCAGAAAGCGCGATGATTTCTTCGACGATGGTTTTGAAAGCAAGAAGAAACGCGGCAAAGACGATTGGAAAAAGTTTTTCCAATAATAAAGTCTTTTGCAGTCGTGTTCCGCTACAAATTTCCGGGGTGCGGAAACCGGGATTTTTGATTCCTGAACACCCTGTCGGCAGGGGGTGAAATCACAGCGTTTTCACGCTTCTAAAAAAACATAAGGCATGTAGCAAAAAATACAAGGCACTTATTTTAAAATAAGTGCCTTGTATTTTAAAATATATGGCTTGTATTTTTCGCCTTTTCAAATATCTGAAACGCAATAACTTACAAAGGACGTTTTTTGAGGCGTTTTCCGGCTCTCTAAAAAGCCCTGTTTGCGGCTTTTAAGGGCATCGGTTGCGGTGTATCCGTATGTTTCCGCGACACATGGGTTTCGGGGCTTTTCGGGTTGCATTCCCTGCATCTCCGGCGGGGTTTCGTGCGGCTGCCGATGTTGTCGGCAAACAATTTTTTGGAGGCTATGCTCTTTGTTTCTCAATAAATCGCTACTTTTACACCAAATTATCATGCAATGACACTGAAACACATAATCCTTTCCCTTTCCGTAGTGGCGGCAGGCACTGTGGCTGTCCACGCGCAGCGCGTGAATTTCACTATCGGCGGAGGAATTTCTTCGCATACCGGAAGTTCCACCGACAACGTGGGAGCTTTTAAGCTTGGTGCTTCATACGAGTACGAAATTCCGGGCAATTTCAGCATCGAACCCGGTGTATTTTTCTACGCCAAGGGCTATAAGGACAAAAACGAGAGCGTTTATATGCGCGACGACAAGGGTAACATCGTTAACGACGAGGACGGCAATCCGCTCATGGGAGTCAAGAACGTCAGCACCGGAAAGTTCTACGTCGAAGTGCCCGTAATGGCAAACTATTACCTCGAAGTTTCTCCGCTCCACTACATAGAATTTTCGGCAGGACCTTATGCCGCCGTGGGAGTAGGGGGGAAGCGCAAAACGCGCGGCGACACCGACAAGGATTTACAAGACCGTTTTTACTACGAAAAGTCCACTTTTAAGGAAAAAGGCACGCGGCGTTTCGATTGCGGCATTTCGGCGGGCGTGGCATACGAATTCAACCGCATTTTTGCTGTTGGAGTGCAAACAGACTTCGGTTTCATAAACTTCCGAAAGGACGGCGGAAAGAACATATCGGGAATACTAACGTTCAGTTATCGTCTGCGTTTGGACTGATGCCGCCTGAAACATTAAAAAAAGCAAAAAACTAACCCTTAAAGCTATATGTACGAATTTTTCATGACATACCAATGGGAAATGTGGGCTGTGGCAGCTCTCGTGTTCCTTGTGCTCGAACTTATGGCAGGCGACTTTTTCATGCTCTGCCTTGCTGCCGGTGCGGTGTGTTCCGCAGTGGCGGCGGCATGCGGCGGCAGTTTCACTTTGTGCCTCGTGCTGTGTTCCGTAATCACAGTGGCAAGTCTCTTTTTCCTACGTCCCAAAGCATTGAAGCGTTTTCGCGGCGGCAAAACCCGCAAGAGCAATGCCGATGCCCTTGACGGAAAAACGGGAATAGTGAAGGAAGAAATAAAAACCGGCGGCTATGGCTACGTAGGCATAGACGGCGACATGTGGCGCAGTATTTCGGAAAGCGGAGAAGCCATCCCGGCGGGAACGAAAGTGGTGGTTATTTCACACGAAAGCATCATACTGACCGTAAAACCCGCAGAGGCTTGAAAATTCTCAGATAAACAAACATTAAAAACATAACACCATGATTTACGTATTAGCAGTACTCGTATTCCTGGCTATTGTAATAGTAGCCAAAAGCATTACAATCATTCCCCAGTCAAGCACAAAAATCATAGAACGCCTCGGACGCTATCATGCAACGCTCAATCCCGGCATAAACATCATAATGCCGTTCATTGACAAGGCACGCACCATAATAGTAATGAGAAACAAGCGTTACTATTACTCAACCGAAATAGATTTGCGCGAACAGGTTTACGATTTCGACAAACAAAACGTAATAACCAAGGACAATGTGCAGACCGAAATCAATGCACTTTTGTATTTCCAGATAATTGACCCCTTCAAGGCGGTTTACGAAATAAACAATCTGCCCAACGCAATAGAAAAACTCACTCAAACCACGCTGCGAAACATAATTGGCGAGATGGAACTCGATGAAACTCTCACTTCTCGCGATACAATTAACACCAAACTCCGCGCTGTGCTCGACGATGCCACCAACAAATGGGGCATAAAAGTGAACCGTGTGGAACTTCAGGACATAAATCCGCCGCTCAGCGTGCTTCAGGCAATGGAAAAGCAAATGCAGGCAGAACGCAACAAACGCGCCGAAATACTTAACAGTGAAGGTGAGAAACAAAGCGCGATTCTGAAATCGGAAGGTGAGAAAATGGCAACCATTAACCGTGCCGAGGCAGAAAAACAGCGCGAAATCCTGAACGCCGAGGGTGTGGCGGCTGCCAAGGTGAAACAAGCCGAGGCCGAAGCCAAAGCCGTGCAGCTCATAACCGAGGCTGTGGGACAATCAACCAATCCCGCCAATTATCTGCTGGCTCAAAAATACATACAGATGCTTCAGAATGTGGCGAGCGGCAATAAAACAAAAACCGTTTACCTGCCTATCGAGGCTACAAACATGCTTGGTTCGATTGGCGGCATAAAAGAGCTTTTCAAGACAGAACAATAATAATAACTTTTCCCAAGTAAACATGAAATGAAAAATATATCGAGACGACAATTCTTGAAAGACAGCCTCATGGGTGCGGCTGCTTTCGCAATAGTGCCGGGCAATGTGCTCGGCAAAACCTATGGCTATAAAGCACCGAGCGACAAACTGAACATTGCGGGCATCGGCGTAGGCGGAGTGGGGCGCAGAAACATGCATAACATGAAAACCGAAAACATTGTAGCCCTTTGCGACGTGGATTGGAAGTATGCCATGAAAACTTTCAACGACTATCCCAAGGCAAAACGCTTTAAGGATTGGCGCGAAATGTTTGACCGTATGGGCAAAAGCATCGATGCAGTGATGATAGCCACTCCCGACCATACACACGCCGTTATCGCCGCTCATGCAATGACTCTCGGAAAACATGTGTACCTTCAAAAACCGCTCACTCACTCTGTGTATGAAGCAAGACTGCTTACGAAACTCGCCAAGAAGTACAAGGTGGCAACGCAAATGGGAAACCAGGGCAGTTCGTTTGAATGGAACAAGCGCGTAGCCGAATGGATTTGGGCAGGAGAGATAGGCGAGGTGCGCGAAGTGCATTGCTGGACCGACCGTCCCATTTGGCCGCAGGGATTAATGAAACCTACCGATACTCCTGCGGTACCCGACACTCTCGATTGGAATTTATGGATAGGTCCTGCGGAAATGCGTCCCTATCATCCCTCGTATTGTCCGTGGAATTGGCGTGGCTGGTATGATTTCGGTACAGGTGCTTTGGGCGATATGGCTTGCCATATAATGGATCCCGCAGTTCTTGCACTCGATCTCAAATATCCCACGAAAGTAATAGCTTCTTCCACTCTCAGCAACCTTTATTCGCCTCCATATGCCGAAGTAATCACTTACACTTTCCCGGCTCGTCCCAAGAAAGGCAATGTGGAAATGCCCGAAGTAAAACTTACGTGGTATGACGGCGGACTTATGCCGCCGCGTCCCGAGGAACTCGAAGAAGGTGATATGCTTGGCGATGAAAACGGAGGAATCCTCATAATTGGTTCAAAGGGAAAAATCATGACGGGATGCTATGGCATGAATCCAACACTGCTCCCCAAAAGTCGCATGAAGGACTTCAAAGACCCTAAACCCCAGTTGCGCCGCGTAGTAACGAGCGATGTGGCAAGCATTTGGGATTCCAACGCCCACGAACAGGATTGGATTCGCGCCTGCAAGGAATCTCCCAGGAACCGTGTGCAGCCTTGTTCGAATTTCGAGTATTCCGGTCCGTTCACCGAAATGGTTGATATGGGCGTAATGGCTACTCGTCTCGCAGGTCTCACAGGTCTTCACAAAGAACTCAAATGGGACGGCGAAAACATGAGGTTTACCAATATTTCCGCCAATGACAAAGTAAAAATTGTCAATTACGATGATTTCAAAGTCATAGACGGCGACCCGCGTTTCGATCGTCGTTATGCAGAATTCAGTGCTCTTGACCTCGTTAACGAATGGATTAAGCACACTTACCATAATGGTTATTCGCTTCCGCCTATGCCCAAAGACTAAGAGCCATGAAGCGATTACTTTATATACTTGTGCTGCTGTTGCTGCCCTATTCCGTATCGGCTAAAACCAAAGCCGAAAAAATGGGATGGAATCTTGCCATACAGACATACACATTCTATCCTGCGGACTTGTGTACGGTTATAGACAAAAGCCTTGAACTCGGTGTTAAGTACCTTGAAGTTTTTCCCGAACAGAGAATCGGCGGAAAATGGGGTGATAAAAAATTTGATTATAACCTTGATGCTTCCGCCTGCAAGGAACTTTTGGAATACACAAAGCGTAAAGGCGTGAAAATAGTAGGTACCGGGGTGTTTGTTCCGGGCAAATCGGAAGAATGGGAACGGATATTTGCTTTTGCCAAAACCATGAAGCTCGATTACATTTCCTGTGAGCCTGCGCTCGAAGACTGGAATCTTGTGGAACGTCTCGCAAAGAAAACCGGCATAAAGATTTCTGTTCACAATCATCCCCAACCTTCCGAATATTGGACGCCTATGAATCTGCTCAATGCCATAAACCATAGGAGCAAACTCCTTGGTTCTTGTGCCGATGTGGGACACTGGTTGCGCTGTGGGCTTATGCCTTTGGAGTGCATGAGGGTTCTTGACGGCAGGATAGTGAGTCTTCATTTCAAGGACATAGTTGACGGCGACGATTTCGAATCCATGCACGACACGATATGGGGAGAAGGAATAATTAAAATGCCATCTTTGCTCCGCGAACTGAAACGCCAGAAATTCAAAGGCTGGTTTGTGATAGAATATGAGTATAGAGTAGGCGACTTAATGGGCGCAATCAAAAAGAGCATAGAAAATTTCAACCGCATGGTTGAAGAAATGCACTGAAAAAGCCTTTGACTTTTCAACAAATCGATTTATAAGCAAAAAACATCCGTTAAGCATGGTAACATATCGCTTGGCGGATGTTTTTGATATTATTTACATAATTTCTTTTTCAAAACAAACCGATTTATAACGTAAATGTCTAAATTTGCGCAGAATTATCAATACTAACCAATGAGAATCAGGAATATTTTAATGGCTTCGGCTTTGGCTGTAAGCCTGCAGGTTTCTGCCACGGACGTTTACGTTTACATGAGCAATAACTTTGTTCCCATAACATCCCTGGGCAATATCCGCAAAATCATTAACGGTGCCACCGAAACCACTCTTATTTCCACTAAGGGGGACACGGTTACGGTGGAAAACTCTTCTTTTACGTATATAACTTTTCATCGCACATCCTTACCCGTTGGAATAGAGAGCGCAAAGGCTCAGAATCTGAAAATTTCTTATGAAGGCGGTTCCGTAAAGGTTACAAATTCTTCCGTTCCCAAGAACATTTCGCTTATTTCCTCCGACGGTTCGGTCTTTTCAAGTTTCACGCCCACCGATTCCGAGGTTGTCATTTCCACAGCGGGAATCCCTGCCGGAGTGTATATTGTAAAAGTTGTTACGAGCGACGGCAAAAAACTCACAAAGAAAATCATCAAGAAGTAAACGGTCATGAAATTATTCAAACGCAAAAACATTATTCCGCTTTGCCTTGCTTCGCTGTTTGCTGCCTTTGCAGCCAGTGTTACGGCTGATAGAATCGTAACCGTTTACGGTCAGGGTGCGGTGCTGGGCACTTTTTCGGCTGCCGAGGTCGATAGTATTGCTTTCGGAACCACGGGAACTTTGTTCAAACTCTATAATTCTTCGCGTTACCAGCTGCTTCTTCGTTCGCGTTCCAAGGTTGACAGTATAGTTTTCAGTGGTGAATATGACAAGAGTTCTTATCCCGAGTTCAACACCACGAGTCTTTACCACGACATGGATGTTTCTTATAACGAAGATTCGAAAGTCTATTCGCTTTCCACCACAGGCGGCGACCCGTATATATTCACAAAAACTCTTACAGCCGACCTTCCGTCCGACTCGTGCGTAATTGCTTTCGAATATCGCTGTCCCAAAGGTGTCAGCGACCTTCAGGTGTTTTTCGCAGACCCTGTAAGCGAATCCAATTCGGCAAGAACTTCGCAGATTCCGGCTACAATCGGCTCGGAATGGGCTACTTTCAGATTCAACATCAAGAATTACCGCGAACTTTTCGGTTGGGGTAAGAAAGGCGACCGCTTGCGTCTCGATTTCGGTTCGGCTTCGGGAGTGGACATAAGCATTCGCCATTTCCGCATTCGCATAATGACCGACGCGGAGAAGGAACAACTGGCGCGTGCCGACAGTCTTGAGAAAGCCAAGAAGACTATGGCGCAAAATCTCACCAAATATCTTTCGGCTTCATACAATTCGAAAATAACAAATGTGGACGTTTCTTTCGACACTGTTACCATTACCGGTAACTGCGTAGGCGAAGGACAGTTCGCTGTTGCCGACGTTGCGCCGTTCGAAGACGTTACCGAAACCAGGAAGTTTGAATATATCGCCGACATTCCCACCGGCGAATTTACCATAAAGCTCCCGCGCAAGTTGAAACGCAGCACTTTGCCGAACTATGACCGTGCCATTTCGAAATGGGCCATTGTCAAGGTGAACGAAGACGGCACTCACACTCTTGTGTCGCATGCGCGTTATGCCGATGACGTTATTGCCAAATATTCGGCAGAGAAGTGCGAGTTCAAGGGCAAGAAAGGCATTGCCGCAGGCGGAGGTTCCAAGTACGTTGCCGATTTTGACAGCCTCGATGTTCATAGTATTACGCAGAACATAGTATTGAGCACGATTATTTCCACCACGCGCGGCGGAGGATTCACCCAACCGTACTATTACGGAGGCAGAACTTACTACATTAATACGGGAAGTGTTGCGGGATATGACGCTACTCTCAAGGCTGCCCAGAAAAAAGACATCGTGGTTGAGGCTATTATTCTCACGCCTACGGGTTCGGGATATACAGACCCCGAATGTACAGGCGGATATTACACCATGCCTAACATGACAACGGCTTTGGCTACTAACTATTACGCTGCGTCGCTCGACTATCTTGCAAGACGCTATTCCACGGGCGAGAACGGACGCATTCATCACTGGATTATGCACAACGAAGTGGACCAGGGCGACACATGGACCAATATGGGCAGCCAGCCGGAGATGAGATTCTATGACAGATACATCAAATCCATGCGCTTGTGCTATAACATTGTGCGCCAGTACGACCAGAATGCATCGGTGCTTGGTTCGTACACCCACACATGGTACATATCTGGCAACGAATACTCACCCCGCACCATGCTCGAGCAGAATGTGCAGTACTCCAATGCCGAAGGCGATTTCCGTTGGGGAATTGCTTATCACCCTTACCCCATTAATTTGCTGCGTCCCGAATTTTGGGTTAATGACAGGAATTATGCCACATTCAACAACAATGCAGCTTACGTAACTTTCTATAATCCCGAGGTCATAAACGCCTGGATTCTCAAGAAGGAGCATCTCTATAAGGACGGCACGAAACGTGTGCTTGTTTTCTCCGAACAAGGCACCAACTCACCGTCGTACAGCGAGACCGATCTTGCAAAACAGGCTGCCGGCGCGGCTTGGATTTGGAAAAAGTTGCAAAAACTCGACGGTATTGATGCAATGCAGTGGCACAACTGGAGCGATAATCGCGCCGAGTTCGGACTCCGTATCGGTCTCCGTGCTTATGCCGACGGCGATTACAAGGATCTCGACCCCAAACCCGTTTGGTATGTATGGAAGGCGGCGGGTACAGAAAATGAAGACGAAGTATTTGCGCCCTATCTCAAGACCATAGGCATTTCTTCTTGGGACGGCATCGTCAGAACTGTGAAATAATCTCCGCAGCGTAGGGGCAAAATCACATCCCGCCGTTTTACTGCGGCAGGACATATAAAAATAAGTCCGACGGAACAGGTTTCCGCCGGACTTATTCGTTTTCCGACGCATGGGCAAAGGCAAAAAGGCTTTACATAATGCGCTGAGAGGCGGCAAAATAAGGCGATTTTTGGTGCTTTTGTAAAATGTTGAAAATAAGACATTTGGAAAGACGAAAAATACAAGGCACTTATTTTAAAATAAGTGCCTTGTATTTTAAAATATATGGCTTGTATTTTTTACAACAAGCCATGTGTGTTTTTCCGTGTCGTGAAATCGCTTTCGCAACATGCACGAATGTCCCGAAATTGAACGGGAATTTTGCACGTTTTTCGGCATGTATGCCTGCCCGTGAATATTTTTGTACGGAAAACGAAGATTTTGAAAAAAACATTTATGCGATTGAAAAATATTTTCATTATATTTGTGGCATAATAAAACGGAAAAAGAAAACAAGATTCACTAACTCACACATTACCTGAAAGCAAACAAAGGGGAGGGAACGGAAATTCCCTCCCGCAAGTCCTCTGCATTAACATTTGCCAAAGAAAAATTGAAGGAAATGTCAGGATTTTCTGCAATATGAAGCACAAAGAAAAACTGCGTTTAGCAATTTCATAACCCTCAAAAGCATTTGATTGCAAAAATTTTCATTGCAAAACGAAGTTTTCGGAGAAAAGTTTTTGCCGTTCGAAAGTATTTTTACATATTTGCATGTGTGAATATACAATAACACGGAATCTAAAGCGAAAATTAAACATCGAAAACCGTCGGACACTCCATATCCGTCGGCAATAAAGACAGATACTGTTTAACATTATTAATTCATAGTTTATGGAAAAATTTTTCTCGAAACTGATTGCCCTTGCGGTGCTGTTGATAATGGCACCTTCAGCGGTTGTCTTCGCTTCGAATGACGACGGAGACACAGAGGAGGAACAAACCCTCCAAGAGCTTCTGGACAGCTTCAAGTTTGGAGTTGACGACTATGCTTACGGCAGTGCGCCCGGCTATGTCGGAGACGAAGTTGTCTATGAAGAGTTTTACAACATCTATTCCGATGCTATCCAAATGGCAAGCAGCACAACGGCTACCGATGAGGAGAAAGCCGCAATGTGTGTCAAGCTAAAGGAAGCCAAAGCCAAAGTGGAAGCAGCCATTAATCCCGTAACCGATGGCACTTACTACATCGTTACAACCTATTCTGCTTTCGCAGACAAGGACACAATGGCTTGGTTTGCTCCTTATGAGGGCAACTATCCCGGATGGAAGAAGAAAGAACCCAAGGTTCTCTTCTTGTGGAACGTTAAAAAACTTGACAGCGGCAATTACTCCATTCAGAGTCTTGCAACCGGTCAGTATGTAAACCACAATGATGTTATCGACGGTCAGGAAACAAACATGTACATGACCAATACCCTCGAAACCGAACAGGTGTTCGACAACATCAGCCCCAACGGTCAGTTCAACATTCACTGTGTTGGCGCAAACTGGACCTACAACATTCAGCATCATAACAGTGGTAATGCCGTTACCGGTCCTATTGGTAACTGGCTGGACAAGAATGTAAGCGGCGAAGGCTCTTGGAAACTCGTTCCTGTGAGTGAGGCTGACCTCGCTCTGGTAGAATCCACCCGCAATCGCGACCTCTTGCAGGCTAACATCAATTCCTTCGTTCCCGGCGACTATACATTTGGTAAAGATCCCGGTCAGTATTCAAAAGAAGCTTTCGATGCTTTCAACGCAGAACTCACCGCTTCTAAAAATATGCTCGCAGACAGCGTAACAACTCCCACAGAAGAAGCATGCAAAGTCGCTCTCGACAAATTCGTAGCAGCAAAAGCTGCACTTGATGCTTCGCTCGTTGAAGTAACCGACGGTTATTACACAATTTCTACCAACACTTATGCAGCAGTTACCGAACAAGGCAAGGGCGGAAATGCTTGGACAGCGAAGAACAGCTATCTTTACGCTTTCGGTTGGGAAACCCTGAATCCTGCATACATTTGGAAAATCACCAAGCTCGCAAGCGGTAACTATTCAATCCAAAGCCGTGAAACGGGAGAGTATATCAATACCACCGACCTCTATCAGGCCGGCGCAAGTATCGGTCTTTCCAAATCGCAGAACACAGAAATGGTAATTACTCGCAATAAAGGAGAAAAATTCTATATCGTCGACGCTGCAACCAAAGCCCACAACATGAGCTACGCAACTGCTACAGACCTTTGCTGGGTGCAAAACGGAAACGGTTCTGACCTTTATTTGCACAAATATTCTGATGAAGAAGTCGCTTCGCTTGATGTTCTCTATCCGCAGAAGCTTCGCACCGATACTCTTCGCAGCCTTATTGCTGAAACATCCGCACGCGCTAATGTAGACTCCATATATACTATTAATATGGACGCTCCTATCATTACCAGTGCTTCGCAACTTTACATCACCAATCAGTCTACTGAAGGCGCAGACCTTAACAGACTTCTTGATAACGATCCTGAGACACACTGTATCAGTGCTTACAATAATTCTACCGTAGAAGGTACCGATTTGAACGACTATCATGCTTTGCGCATCGATGCCGGTGAAGGCAAAGTCCTTCCTCACAACATCGCTTTGCACTGGCGTGCACGCGGTTCTGTTTGGAAAGCCATGTATCGTCCCATTGACGTACAATTCTATGCAAGTAACGATGCTGTAAATTGGGAATATCTTGGCGAACGTAAGAATCCGCAAGCAGGATTCCCCACTGCGGCAGAAGATCCCGAGTACACTGCAGCCGATCCCGTGGTTATGCCGGCAGGTTATCGCTATCTTAATATGAAAGTCATCAAGACCAATACAATGGATCCTGGTAAATACGGCTATCCTTTCTTTACTTTCTCGGAATTCCAGGCATATCCTATGACTGCCGAGGTTAATCCTAACATGACAGACCCTGAAATCAATCAGGCAATCCAAGATCTTCGTGCCGCTATTGCTACTGCTCGCGTAAAGGCTGAATCCGGTAATGTTTCTTCACAGGATATTGCAGATTTGAGAGGTGCTTATACAAATCTTCTCCTTGTTTGGAAAGACACTACCGACATTTGCCTCGTGCTTAACAAGGCTAAGGCATTTGCTCCCAAAGTTGCAGAAGGTAGCGAACCTTTCTATTTCCCCGGCGACAAGATTAGTGATTTCGAAGAGGCTCTTGTTGCGGTTGATGACGCTTATCCGTTTGAGGACCTCAAACAGCGTGAGATTGCCCGCCTTGACACTCTTCTCACCCGTGCTTACAACGAGCTTGTAAACTCAATGGTTGGTCCGGATCCCGATACTTGGTATTTCGTTGTCTGTGCTGATGAAACAGCTGTTGATGGTGCAGGCAATCCTGTCAAAGGCAAATACTCTTACATGGGTGGTCTTAGCGCATCCGACGGTTTGGGCTGCGTAGGTCTTGAGAATAACATCAAGGATTTGCGTCGTGTTTGGAAATTCGAGGCTACCGGCACTCCCAATGTCTACAACATGATTTGCGTTGCCAATGGTTATCCCATTAATCGCGGACCTGTTCGTCTTGATGCCATAGGTGATGGTCAGTTTGCCATTTACACCAACGCCGATCTCAATGCTGCTTATTTTATTAATGGTGCTGTTCTTCCCGGTGTGCCGAGCATGGGCGGCAAAGCTCCCGAAGCTAACGGTTGGGGTGCTTGGGCAATGGAAGAGATTTCTCCCGAAATGACAAGCAGAATCACTCTCAGAGCTGACAAGGTGTTTGCAAGAGTTAATCCGTTCGACACCGAAGACATGCCTTCTGCTTATACCGAAGGACACAACGTTCAAACTTACAGCGTATGCGGTTATGAAGTTGGCGATGACGGCAAGACCATCACAGCCATCAACCTTACCGAGTATGTTCCCGATGAAGAGTTGGGCGGTATCCCCGCAGGTACTCCGTTTGTAATGATTGTTGACGATTTGGATGCTTACGATCCCGAAACTCCTGTAGTTATCGATCTCCATCCGGCTCACGGCGGCAACGTTACCCACGAGGCTAAAATGGTTAACGGTCTTGGCGGTCAGTTTGCTTCATGGCCTTATCCGAAGGAGATGCTTTATTTCGAATCTAACGTAGCTAAGGTTCACGGTGGTGCTGCCGGTACTTGGATTCTCGATCCTCAGGATGCTTATCTCGATCCTTCTCAGATTGTAAACGATCCTGAAGCTTCCATCGATGCTGTCATTCCTGTTGATTCTTCCAACGGTACAGTTGAAATACCTAACGGAATTGCATCTTTGATTAACTCACAGAAAGCAATCGTTAACGTTTACACCACCGACGGTGTGCTCGTTAAGAAGAATGTTAAGGCTGTTGAGGCAACCAAGGGCTTGAAGAAGGGTGTTTACGTAGTAGGCAAGAACAAGGTTCTCGTTAAGTAATACGAACGCCTTACATATAATTAAATCCCGCACGATAACCGTGCGGGATTTTTTGTTTTCGGCATTGCCGGGTTCTATATATTTGCATGCCTTTGCGCGTGTCGTGAAATCGGAATGCCCGATTATTGTGCATGTATGCGTTCGCATGGGGACATAATGCTTGCCTGCATGCTGTAAGCGGTGCACGGCGCGATGCTGTTCTGATGTTTTGAATATCCTGTGCGGTGAATGTGCATACGGTTCGGGAAATGTGTGAAACGGCATGGCAATATAAGTGTAATTTGCGGGTTATTGGAGCACCTTTTTACCACGGTTCGAAAAACACATGGCTTATCGCAAAAAATACAAGCCATATATTTTAAAATACAAGGCACTTATTTTAAAATATGTGCCTTATGTTTTTTGCCGTAATAAGTATCTGAATCACAATAACTTATCCGGGTGTCTGTAAAATGTATACAAGGTGTTGTGTGTCAAGAAGTTATCCCGGATTTTGCAGTTTCGGGGTCGGAAAGCTCTGTGAGGCGTGTTTTCCGACAGTTTCCCGCCGAACGGTATGCCTTTCGAAACGTATGCAAAAGAAAAAATGTCCGCTAACACCCCGGGGCGTTAGCGGACATTTCCGTTTGCGATATTAGTATGCCCTGTTTATTTTTCCTTGTTTCTTATGTGCTCTTCGTATTCCGCAAGTTCGCGCTCTCCGAAATGGGCGAGACCGTAATGTTCATCGTGCTGGCTGAGGTCGAGACCCACTTTTTCGCTCTCAATGCTTACACGCATGGGAATGAACTTGTCTATGAGCCAATATCCGAGGTAGCTCATTCCGAAAGTATAGGCTATGACGATTGCCACGGCAAGAAGGTGGAACAGGAAAACCACTACGCCCTGCGATGTGCCCGAAATCAGACCGTCGTGAATGAATATGCCCGTCATTATGGTGCCCACAATGCCGCCCGTGCCGTGTGTGGGGAAAACGTCGAGGGCATCGTCAATGCGGCTGTGCGACCTCCAATAAACGGCAATGTTGCAAATTATGGCTATGACAAACGAAATGAAAATGGTTTGCCCCACGCTCACGTATCCGGCAGACGGCGTACATGCCACAAGTCCCACAACGCAGCCCACGGCGGCTCCCATTGCCGACGGCTTGCGTCCGCGAAGGCAGTCAAAGAATATCCATGTCATCATGGCTGTTGCCGAAGCCGTGGTGGTGTTCAAGAAAGCTTTCACAGCCTGACCGTCGGCGTGGAGCGAGCTGCCTGCGTTGAATCCGAACCAACCCAGCCACAGCAAAGCTGCACCAAGGAGTACGAAAGGTATGTTGGCGGGTTCCTCGTCTTTGGTCGACGTGCGGCGTTTTCCCAGGAAAATCGCTCCTGCAAGGGCTGCAACGCCCGAAGAAGCGTGAACCACGATACCGCCGGCGAAATCGACCACGCCCCATTTGAGGAAAAGTCCGTCGGGATGCCATGTAAGGTGGGCGAGAGGGCAGTAGATGAACACAAAGAAGAATATCATGAAAAACAGATAGGCGGAAAACCTCACCCTCTCGGCAAACGAACCCGTTATAAGCGACGGCGTGATTATGGCAAACTTCATCTGAAACAACGCATACAGTGCGAGTGGAATGGTAGCTCCTCCGAGAATCTTGCCGGTGGGTGTGGTGTAGACTGCAGCCCCTACGTTTTGAAACATGGCGAATGTACAGGGATTTCCGATTATTCCGCCTATGTCGTCGCCAAAGCAAAGGCTGAATCCGAAGGCTACCCACAGCACGGTAATGATTCCCATGGCTATGAAGCTCTGCAACATGGTGGAAATGACGTTTCGCGCGCCCACCATTCCGCCGTAAAAAAACGACAGACCCGGTGTCATCATCAGCACAAAGATTGTGGCGGTAATCAACCACGCCACGTCAGCCCCGTTAATCTTTGAAAAATCACACTCAAAGCTCGGCTCCGATGCGAAAAGCCCCGCAATGGTAATGATAACCATCAGCCCCATAAGGACAATCCATTTCTTTTTGATTTTCATATTAAGTTTCGTTTTTGTTTGTATATGGCGCAAAAATAAATCCTTTGTTTGGAAAAATAATAATAAATCAATGAAAAAGAAAGATAAATGTGTGTTTTACTGTAAAAATGATAAATATACATTGAAAAAGCAGGGGTTTTGCGCAAAAGCCCCGCCCGTGATAATACATACTGACTTACAACGCCGTGCGAACCTACGTTTTGGTGCGTAACGGCGAATTACGTCAAACTAAATTGCTATCTTTGCGCCGGAATTGCGAAGCGTACAGCCGCAACAGAACATATAACGATAATTAAGATGGATTACGAGTTTCAGAAGATAGAGGAAAAATGGCGTAAGGCATGGGCGGAAAAGAAAATATATCATGTAACGGAAGATAGCTCAAAGCCCAAATATTATGTGCTTAATATGTTTCCTTACCCCTCGGGTGCGGGACTTCATGTGGGACATCCCCTCGGATATATAGCAAGCGATATTTACGCAAGATACAAACGACTCTGCGGATTCAATGTTTTGAACCCAATGGGATATGATGCTTACGGATTGCCTGCCGAACAGTACGCAATACAAACCGGACAGCACCCCGCCGTAACCACTGTAAAAAACATAACACGCTATCGCGAACAGTTGGATAAGATAGGGTTCTCGTTTGATTGGGACCGCGAAGTGCGTACATGCGACCCCGCGTATTACAAATGGACTCAGTGGGCATTTATATTGATGTTCAACAGCTATTATTCGAACGCCGCGAAAAAAGCACTCCCTATCGAGGAACTTATAAAGCATTTCGAGCAAAACGGAACGCAGGGCGTGGATGCCGCATGCAGTGAAGAAACGGAATTTACCGCAGAAGAGTGGAACGCCAAGAGTGAAAAGGAAAAACAACAGGCACTCATGAACTACCGCATTGCTTATCTCGGCGAAACGGAAGTGAACTGGTGCGCCCAGCTCGGCACAGTGCTCGCAAATGACGAGGTTGTGGACGGAGTTTCTGTGAGAGGCGGCTACCCGGTTGTACAGAAAAAAATGAAACAATGGTGTCTGCGCGTTTCGGCATACGCACAGCGTTTGCTTGATGGGCTTGATACGATTGACTGGACCGATTCCATTAAAGAAACACAGCGCAACTGGATTGGACGAAGTGAGGGAACGGAAGTTGTTTTCTCTGTTAAGGACAGCGACAAAAAGTTCACGATTTTCACAACTCGCGCAGACACTATGTTCGGTGTTACTTTCATGGTGCTCGCTCCCGAGAGTGATTTGGTTGACGAGCTTACAACTCCCGCGCAGGAGACGGCTGTGAAAGAATATGTCGATGCCACGAAGAAACGCACCGAACGCGAACGCATTTCCGACAGGAAAGTTACAGGCGTTTTCTCGGGTTCTTACGCCATAAACCCGTTTACGGGCGAAGAAATACCGGTGTGGATAAGCGATTACGTACTTGCGGGCTACGGAACGGGAGCCATTATGGCTGTTCCTGCTCATGACAGCCGCGACTACGCTTTTGCAAAGCATTTCAACCTTCCTGTTATTCCTCTTATCGAGGGATGCGATGTGTCAGAAGAGAGTTTCGACGCAAAAGAAGGCATCGTAACCAATTCTCCACGCAAAGATGCAAAACCGTATATAGATTTTTCACTCAACGGACTGACTGTAAAAGAAGCCATTGCGGCAACAAAGAAATATGTAAAGGAACACAAGCTCGGAAGAGTCAAGGTTAATTATCGTCTTCGCGATGCAATTTTCTCGCGTCAGCGTTATTGGGGCGAACCTTTCCCTGTTTATTATAAAGATGGCATGCCTTGCATGATTCCTGTGGAATGTCTGCCGCTCGAGCTCCCGGAAGTTGACAAATACGAGCCTACCGAAACCGGCGAACCTCCTTTGGGACGCGCAAAGATGTGGGCTTGGAACGAAAAAGAACGCAAAGTCGTTGACAAAAGTCTTGTCGACAATGTAAATGTGTTCCCTCTCGAGCTTTACACAATGCCCGGTTTTGCAGGTTCTTCGGCTTATTATCTGCGCTACATGGATGCTCATAACGACAAAGCCCTTGTTTCGCCCGAAGCCGACAACTATTGGAAATGCGTGGACCTTTATGTAGGCGGCACAGAGCATGCCACGGGACATCTTATCTATTCCCGTTTCTGGAACAAGGTACTTCACGACTACGGATACTCGGTGGCAGAAGAACCATTTGCCAAACTCATCAACCAAGGTATGATTCAGGGACGCTCAAATTTCGTTTATCGTGTGAAAGAAGGCGAAGACAAAGGAAAATTTGTGTCTCTGGGATTAAAAGATAAGTATGATGTAACGCCCATTCACGTTGACGTTAATATTGTTTCCAATGACGTTCTCGATACAGAGGCTTTCCGAAACTGGAGACCCGAATACAAGGATGCGGAGTTTATTCTTGAAGACGGCAAATACGTTTGCGGCTGGGCAATAGAGAAGATGTCGAAGAGCATGTTCAATGTTGTAAATCCCGATATGGTTGTTGAGCGTTACGGAGCCGATACATTGCGACTTTATGAGATGTTCCTCGGTCCCATAAACCAAAGCAAACCTTGGGATAGCAACGGAATTGACGGCTGTTCCCGTTTCCTCCATAAATTGTGGAATCTCTTCAACGGCAAAGGCGGTTCGTTTGTTCCCAACGACGCAGAACCGACCGAAGACAACCTACGTACTCTCCACAAACTCATAAAAAAAGTAACCGAAGACATAGGCAATTTCTCTTACAATACGGCTATTTCGGCTTTCATGATAGCTGTGGGAGAATTCAACAGCCAGAAGTGTACGTCCAAAAAGGTTCTTGAGCCACTTGTAGTGCTCATTGCGCCGTTTGCGCCCCACATAGCCGAAGAGCTGTGGGAACAGCTCGGACACACAAGCAGTGTGTGCGATGCAAAATGGCCCGAGTTCAACGAAAAGTTCATTAAGGAAAACAGCGTAACGCTCAGCATTTCGTTCAATGGCAAGACGCGCTTCACCATGTCTTTCCCCGTGGAAGCCACAAAGGAGGAAATAGAGAAAGAGGTGCTCGCCGGCGAACAGGCAAAGAAATACATTGACGGCAAACAGATTGTAAAAGTCATTGTAGTGCCCGGACGCATTGTTAATATTGTTGTGCGCTAAAACATGTTGCAGCTTTTCGGGGCAACAATAGTGATATGGAACATTCTTTGAGTATGCCGGGTGTCAAGATGACACCTATGCAATATGTTCACGATTATGCGTTGATAACATTCGGACTGTTGTGCTACGCGGTGGGATTTACTTGTTTCATTCTGCCGTACCAAATCACAACGGGTGCCGTGGCGGGTATCGGTGCTTTGATATTCTATGCCACACACGGTGCTTTCCCTGCACACTATACGTTTCTTATAATAAACTCCGCCCTGTTGATAGTCGCCATTAAGGAGTTGGGCTGGCGATTCTGCGTCAAAACCATCTATGCAGTGCTTGTGCTCAGTGCTTTCATGGCTTTGGGCAAGGACTTGATGCAAAGCGTACAAGGCTTTCCCCTCAATTCCGAGCATCTGCCCATACTTCTCGGCGACAATCAGGGATTCATGGCGTGCGTCATAGGTTCTCTGCTCGAGGGCATAGGCATAGGACTTGTCTTTCTTCAGGGAGGCAGCACCGGAGGTACGGATATTATTGCCGCAATAGTCAACAAGTATCGCGATGTAACCATTGGTCAGATGATGATAGTGCTTGACATAATCATCATAACCTCTTCGCTTTTCACGCCGGTGGGAAATCTCACTAAACTTCTCTTTGGCTATTGCACGCTAATCATTACCAACACCACGCTCGACTATGTTCTGAATGCCGGAAGGCAGAGCGTGCAGTTTCTTATCATTTCGCGCCATTACGAAAGCATTGCCTCGGCAATAGAATACTATCATCGCGGAGTTACGGTGCTTGACGGTCATGGCTGGTACAGTAAGCAGGAACAGAAGGTGCTTGTTGTTCTTGCGCGTCGCAGAGAAAGTAAGGACATTTTCCGTATCATAAAACACACCGATCCCAATGCTTTCGTTTCGCAAAGCAAGGTTATCGGCGTATATGGCGAAGGATTCGATAAAGTTAAGGTAAAATGATATCCCCGACCTCAAAACGGTTTGTCGTTGTGCCTCAGGGCGGACTGGGAAACCGTATGCGGGTTATTCGTTCGGCTTATGAGTTGGCACGCAGCGGATATGGCGATGTGCATGTGGCTTTTGCCCGCAACAATGAGTGCTATTGCCGTTTTGAGGACGTGTTCGGTGAGATAAATCCCCCTTTACAAAATTTCCGCATTGCACCGGCAAAATGGATTGATGCGCCCTCTTCGATACGCAATCTGCATTTGCCCGGCGCAGTCCGTACTTTGTATTACGATTTGCAGCTTAACGGCTTCGCCTCGTTCCACCGCGAGAAAATCATGACCCTTTCGGCTCATGCCCGAAAGGTTTACATAGCCACCTGTTACGAGTTTTTCGACACAAAGCTCGAGATGTCTTCCCTGTTCACCCCTTCCGCAGCCGTTAAAACCGCCGTAGAATCCGCCACAAGACGTTTTGAGGGAAGAGTGGTGGGTTTTCACATCCGCGCCACGGACAATGCGCCTGCGCTGAAGCAAAGCCCTTATACTTTGTTTGAGCAAACGGCGCGCAAAGAGCTTGAGTCGTATCCCGAAACCGTTTTCTTTCTCGCCACCGACAATCCCGAGGTGAAACGCAGGTTTCTTGCCGCGTTCGGCAAACGGGTTGTTACTTCCGCCGGCGAACTTTCGCGCTCTTCGGTGGGAGGTATGGTTGCCGCTGCCGCCGATATGTTTGCCCTTTCGCGTTGCAATGTCATTTACGGCAGTCATTATTCTTCGTTTTCCGAAATTGCCGCCGAACTCGGGGGAAAACAGGTAAAGGTTCTCCGACTTTCTTAGCAAAATACCCAATTCCGACACGGAAAAAAGGCTCAAAAATCCCCTCTTTTCAAGTATTTGTTTTTCAGATATTTGGAAAGACGAAAAATACAAGGCACTTATTTTAAAATAAGTGCCTTGTATTTTAAAATATATGGCTTGTATTTTTTACAACATGCCTTGTGTTTATTTTCGTGTGTCGTTACGCTCCGGAAAAACTTGGAAAAATGTGGCGCAAAAACAGAAATCCGTCCTGCGACACGGTATGCCACGGGACGGATTTTGATTTCCGAAAATGGTGCGGGCATTATGCAATCAGAGTCTCCTCTTTTCCGCGTTACCGGCACCTGTTCCTTTGTAATGATTCTTGCCTGTGTTGAAATTGTAAGTGAGGGTCAGGCTCACATTCCGCGTGTAATTGTAGCAGTCTTTTGTTGTTTTCACATTGTTGCCGTATTGCGTCCAGCTGTCCTTGCTTCCTTTCAGCAGGTCGTTGGCTCTGAGGTTTATCATGAGCGCATCGTGAAACAGCACGCAGGTATATCCCAGGTCCAATGTGGAATATGGCTTGTAGTGCGAGCACATGCCGTCCGAAGCATGATCGTATGTATAATCGAGCGTAAAGAAGTTTTTCTTTGTTATAACAAACTTGTTGTCCGCCTCGAAGTATATGCCGGCACGCTGCAGGCTTTTGTTCACGCCGTAATCCTTATAGCTTACGAAAGGTTTGGCAAACTGCAACTCGAAAGTGGGTTGCCAGAATCCGAACTTGGGCGATACGTCGAGAGAAGCGTATATTGTCTGGTATTTTTTCAGGTTTTCCCATCTCGTTAACGCAATCTCCTGTCCGTTGTAAAGCTTGTCCATCGGAGCCATCATGTCTTTGTCGTAGTTATATCCCAAACTGAAGTTTATCCATTTGTAAATGGCGTTGAATTCCACGTTGTGCGTAATGTTCGGACGCAAATAAGGATTACCGGCTTCGTACATGAATCGTCCGTCATACTGCACATTGTTTCGCAAAGCATAATAGCGCGGGCGCATAATCTTTTTGGCATATCCCAAACTGAAGTCCCAATCGTCGTTGTTCCATTCCGCCGAAACATTTGGGTAGATATTGTCGTAAGTACGGCTCGGTTCTTTTTCCTTTACCCCATTGCTGCGGTAATTGGTATTGACATGTTCGTAGCGAAGTCCCGCATCAAAAGACCATTTTCCCACGCTGAAACTGTATTCTGCGAACGGCGCAAGGTTGGTTTCCTTTATGTCGCTGCGGTTTGAGGGAATGAGATTCTCGGGATTCATGTAATTGCTGTGCGTATTGGTCAGCGTGGCTTCCGCACCGCCTTCGAGCGTTCCCTTTCCTATGGGATAGCCCAGCACAACCTTTCCCGCCGTCATGTTGGTGTGGTTCGGATTTTTTGTGTTCACTTCGCGGTTTTCGTAATTGTCCGATTCTTCCTTCCAACGATAGATGCTGCCGAATTTATTCCAGATGTATGTGGCATTTGCATTGATGTCGAGCTTGCCGGATTTGCCGGAATAGTAAGAATTCACCTGATGCGAGGGACCGGTATAGGAATAAATCAGCGCGTCATTGCTAATGGTTCCGTCCGGTTGCCCGTTGTGAAAAACATTAATGCTGCTGTTTTTTGCTCCGCCTTTTCCGTGCAGGCTTTTAACCACCGAATAATATGCGCCAAAGGAATTGTTTTCGTTTATGTCGTAGTTGAATCCCGCTTTCTCGCTCACCGACGCTCCTTTGAACATTGTGTTTATACGTTGGTCAATTAGCGTTTTGCGCTTGTCCGTTGTCATTTCGTAAGAAAGGTGGTTTCTGCTTTTGATAACGTCTCTGTCGGCATAGAAAGTATTGAATATTTCGAAACCTTTCTTACGGTATTTCAAATCAACCTGTCCATATCCGTTCCACGAGGGGTTCAACATGGAATTTGCCTCGAGTCGTGTGGAAAATCCCTCACCTCTTTCGGGTTTTGTGTTGATTTTAATCACCGATTTTGCCTCGGCGTTGTATTTTGCTCCCGGATTTGTTATGACATCCACGCTTTTGATGTCCGAAGATTTGAGTTCCGTCAGTTCTTTCTTGTCTCTAACCAAACGATTATTGATATAAATTTCCGGCTTTCCCTTTGCAAAAACGTTTACATCGCCTTCTGCGTTCACCTTAACCCTTGGCAGTTCGCCGAGAACGTTTGTTGCCGTTCCCGCCATGCTTAAGAGCGAATTTTCAACGTTTATGTTCATTCCGCCCTGCGTCATTTTGTATTTCGGAACCGAACCTTTCACCACCACACCGTTTATTGTGTAGTTTTTGGGGCTCATGGTTATGTTTCCGAGCTTTTTCACGGGAGTTGTGAGGTATTTGTCGTTATATCCTATGCAGGATATTTTTGCAATGACCTCGTTTGCCGTGCACGGAATCACGAAATCGCCGTTTTCATTGCTCACACCGCCCGTAACGAATGAGGAGTCGGCGGGATTCAATACCTGTATGTTTGCATATACAACCGATTCGCCCTTTGCGTCAACAAGATGTCCGCTGAGCTTTTGCTTTGCTTTGTCCACGCATTCCACTGTAATGAGGCTGTCGTTGGTTGTTATTCTCATGGGATAGAACCCAACGACTTCGTTTACGGCTTCGGGAATGGTTTTGTTGTTTATTTGCTTTGTTATGGTGTAATCTTCGAGTTCGTTATAAAGAAAGTTTATGCGGTAATTGCTTGTGGCTTTCGACAGGTCTATAAGCACGTCCGCCATTGACTGTTTCGTATAGTTTCGCGTTACACGTTGCGCTCCCGCTGTATGGACTGCGGCAATGAGAAAAAGGATATAAAATATACGTCTCATGATTTGCTTTATTCTACGGTTAACACGTCTTTGTCAAGGCTGAGAGTAATGTTTTCGAACTGGTTCAGTTCTTTCACCGTAGCCGCCATGCCTTTGTTCGAGTCCCAATTGTAGTATATGCGGAGCTTTTTAGCTTCTTCGTTCTTGAACACTACTTTCACGTTGTAGTATGAGGCAATTTCCGGAAGCATTTTCTCGAGCGGTATGTTTATGAAAGTTCTTTTCTCGGCGGGTTTGGTTGTGTTGCCGTCGGCTTCTGTTTCCGCAGGTGCGGCATATTGCTGTTTTTCTGTGCCGCCGGCAGTTGCTTCAATGCGATTCTGCGCTGTTTCGCGAGCCGTTTTTACGTAGCGGTATGCGGCATACGATGCGCCGGAAAGCGCAAGCACGACGGCAAATACGGCTGCTATTTTCATGAAATTCCATTTACTGCCAAAGATGAACGTGTGGCGCGGTGCGGTGTCAAGATGTCGGGCTGCAAAGTTGCTCCATTCCTTGTCTATGTCCAAGTCGGCATCGTCCATGTCTGCTGCCGCGCGGGTTTCAACTATTGTTTTGTAAATTTTTCGGCTTTCGGGGTCGTTGAGCATGGCTTTGAATTCCTCGTCGGTGTAACGTCCGGGGTTGTCCACCATATCAATTACTTTTTCTATCTTTTCCATATTCTTCAGGGGTTAAATTGTTTTTTCAGTTTTCCTATGCCTTGCGCAATGTGTTTGTAAACCGCCGCTTCGCTTATGCGCAAAGCCGCCGCAATTTCGCTGTAGGTCAGCTTTTGGCGGTAACGCATTTTTATTATCTGCGATGTCTGCGGTGTGAGTTGGGAGTTGAGGTAGTTGTTAATCGACTCCAGCTTGTCCGTGAGCCTTTCGGGGGCTTCTTCCGTGCTTTCGGTTTCGCCTGCAATGAATGTCATGGCTCTTTCACGGGTCTTTTCGCGGTCAAGAGTGTTTAAGCACTTGTTTCTGACGCATACAAGCAGGAAGCTCTCGGCAGTCTCCGAGTCCACAGTGGCATTATTGTCCAACATATCGGCAAAAACATCGCTTACGGCATCTTTGGCGGCATCGCCGTCACGCAAAAGCACTTTGGCAAGCAGGTACATTTTGCGGTAATGACGCTTAAAGAGTTGTTCTATCTGTTTGTTCATTTCTTTTTTACCGTTGTTCAATGATAATACAGGTACATTGCCAAATCCCCAACCCCTGAGAGGGGATTTTTTTGCGATATTTTTTGATGTTTTCCGACTGCAGAAAAACACACATGGCTTGTTGTGAAAAATACAAGGCACTTATTTTAAAATATGTGCCTTATATTTCAAAATATATGGCTTATATTTTTTGCTTTTTCAAATATTTGAAAAACAAAGACTTATAAAAGGCGAAAAATGCTCCCTTTTTTCGTGCCGTTTTAGCGTCATTTTTAGTGCGTTTGAGGCGTTTCTGATTGCATATCGGAGGGTGCGCCTGTTGGACGGCTTGTCATAAAATATTTTTCAGAATCTTTTTTGCCGATTCGTTGTCGCAGGCAATTTGTTGCTTCAATTCTTCGAGAGAATCAAAGTGTTTTTCGGAACGCAGACGGGCTGCAAATTCCAAACTCATGTCCCTGCCGTAAAGATTGCCGTTGAAATTGTTGAGAAAAGCCTCCACCGTTGTGTCGTTGCCGTTGTGCAGAGTGGGGCGTGTGCCTATGTTCACTACCGAAGCGTATTTGTTTCCGTCCACATGGGCTATGGCGGCATAAACGCCCTTTCCGGGCACGACCTTGCCCGCTGCCGAAGCGTCGATGTTGGCTGTGGGAAAGCCTATGCCCGTTCCCACGTGATGACCTTCAACTACTTTTCCCGCAATGGCGTATCTGCGACCGAGCATGGCGGATGCCTGTTCCACTTTCCCCTCTGCCAGTGCGCACCTTATGGCGGAGGAACTGATTTCCATGCCCGACGGCGGGAGATATTTCGCAGCCCTTACCACACAAATGCCCATGCTTTCGCCCAGAGAACGGTAATGTTCGAAAGATTTGTCCTTGTCGTGCCCTATGGAATGGTCGTAGCCCATGACAAGGACTTTGACGTTGAGGCGGTCAAGGAGATATTCGCGCATGAAATCCTCTGCCGAAAGCATGGCAAAGGCTTTGGTGAAATCAAGCAGGGCGCAGAAATCAATGCCTTGGCTTTTGATGAGCGAAAGACGCTCGTCGGTGGTGGACAAAAGCGAAGGTTGGCTCTCGGGACGCAGCACGGCAAGCGGATGCTTGGAAAAAGTAACCGCCATGGTGGAAAGATTTCGCGCACGAGCCACTGCTTTTACGTTTTCAAGCAAGAAGCGATGACCGAAATGCACACCGTCGAAAAAACCTACGGCAGCCGCCGAAGCTTTGGCGGGACGCGGGTCGTCTTTTCGCAAAACTTTCATTGTTTTTGCGCGTTGCCGAAAAGTTCAAGCCAGTCGCCGCCGCCCTTGGACAGGTAAGTTTTCAAACCTTCTTTGGCTGCGGCTTCGCAGTTAGCTTCGCTGTCGTCAATATACAGGGTTTCTTCCGGTTTCACTCCCGACTCCTTGATGGCAATCTTGAATATTTTGCTGTCAGGCTTGACAACACCGAGTTTGTAAGACAGGAAAATCTTCTCGAAATAGAAATCCACGGTGCGACCACGGAAAAGGAAGAAATCATTTGTGGCAAGCGTCCAGTGAATCCTGTTTGTGTTGCTGAGCATAAACAAATGATATTTGTCCTTGATGCTTGCAAGACATTCGAGACGCTCTCTGGGGATTCCCACAAGAAACTCGTTCCATGCGTCAATGATTTTGCGGTCGGGCACATCGGGCAATCCCGAAATTCCGCGCAATGCGTCGCAAAACTCTTCGGTTGTTGTTTCGCCGGTCTCTATTCCCGAGAACACGCCGCTTTGTACGTATTGTCCCAAAGCGTCTCTGACGTTTACGCCAAGCCTTTCAAACCCTTCGATACAGCGTTCGCGGTCAAGATCAACTATTACGCCGCCGAAATCGAAGATAATGTTTTTGATACCGGTCAGTTTGTTCATATTATTAATGGTTTATTTTGTGATTAATCCTTTAGTGTGTTTGTTTCCGAACCTTCGCATTGCGGCTCTTGTGCCTTCCGGCACGGCGTAGACGAGGAATGTTGTGAAAAACATCTCGAGCCAAACGCTGAAATTCAGATGAAATGTGCGAAAAGCCGAGCCTCCGAACTCCACAAGTACTGCTTGCCCCAAAAGAATGAGGAACATTCCCGCCAGCATGCCCCGGCATTTGAAAAATTTGTGGAGTGCAAAATTTTTACTCCCCCATGCGCGGACGCAGAGAAGGTTCCAAAATTGCAGAAAAACAAACACCGAGAAAAACATAGAGAGATTCTTCAGCTGCAAAACGGGAAGAATGCCCGGCTTATGGTTCAACCATTCCACAATGTTCAACATTACGAGCAGGATAGCCGTGAAAGGCAGCGATGTGAGCAATATGTTTCTGATTACGTCTTTCGTAATTATGTAAACAGTGTGTTTGCGCGGTTTCTTATTAAGTTGTCTGTTCGACGGAGGCAATGTAAGCAATGCCATGACGGCTATGAAATCGGTTATAAGACCTATCCACAGCAATTGAGAGGCTGTGAACGGTATTGTGTCGCACATAATGGCGGCGAGGAGCATTGTGAGAAACAGGGTAACGTTTGCGGTGTATCTGAAAACCATTTGCCGCCGCATGTTTTCGTACATAGTTCTTCCCCATCTCGCTGCTGCGAGAATCGTAACAAGGGAATCTTCTTCGATAATTGCCCCGGCGGATTCTTTTACTGCCGTTTCCGCGTTTCCGGAACAGATTCCCACGTCGGCAAACGAGAAAACGGGAATATCATTTACGTTGTTTCCGGTAACAGCCACCACTTCGCCGAGCTTACGCTGCAATTGGGCAAATCTTTGTTTGTCGCCGGGTGTGGCACGACTGATTATTTTTATTTTCGGTATGATATGCAGGGCTTCTTCATCGGACATTTTTGCAAATTCCTCGCCTGTAATTTCGTTTTCGTGGCAGTCTGTGTCCTGCCAAACGCCTGCCGTGCGAGCCATTTCCCTTGCCGTTGTGCCGTTTTCGCCTGTTACGATTTTTATCTTTATTCCTGCTTTGCGGCATTGCATTACGGTTTCGGGAATGTCGGGACGTATGGAGTCGGATATTATTGCTGTTCCGATATATTTCAGTTTTCCCGCCGCCAAAACTTCGGCAGCGTTGTTTTCGCAAGCTTCGAGGCGTTTACGGGCAAAGGAAAGTGTGCGCATGCCTTTGTTGCGGTAGTAATCGAGAAGCTTGTCGTAATCGGCTTTTTGCTCTTCGTTCATGTCGCAAAGCATTTCCACAGCTTCGGGTGCGCCTTTCACGAAAACATATCGCCCGCTTTCGGTGTCGGCAATGGTTGCCATCAGTTTCCTTTCCTCCGAAAACGGCAGGCGGTCTATTATTTCCGTTTTTTCACGGAGTTTTGCGTAGTCTTCTTCCTCTTTCCGCATCCAATGGAGCATGGCGCATTCTTCGGCATTTCCCATTCCTTTGTATTTGCTTCCCTCCACGAGAAAAGCAGAAGAGTTTGCGGCAATGCCCAAGCAGAAATCGCGTTTGGCACCATAGTATTTCATGTCGGCAACACAGAGATTGTTCTGGCTTATAAAGTTGGAAATTCCGCAGCACACCATTGTTACCGCACTAAGTTCCTCGCAGGCTTGCGGTTTTCTCACCACTATTCCTTCTTTCTGCATTTGGCGAGAGTTGAGAGCCACACAGGTTGAAAGCAGATAGGGCAGTCCTTTGGGAAGTGTGATTATGATGAGGGCGTTGCTCATCATGAAGTTGTTTACAAGTATTGCGAACACGTCGTTCCACCATTTGTCCGTGCCGAAGTTCACATTCATTATGCCCTTCACGGTGAACAGTAGAAACGATATGAGAGCCATGAAAAGCACGGCGCGGCTTGTTACGGAAATAATGCGTCCGAGCTGTTTGCCAAAGGGAGTGGATTCGGAATAGTCTATGGAAAGCGATTTTTGCAATGCCGCTATTTTAGTGTCGTTTCCCACAGCCGTTACCTGCATAACGCCGTCGCCTTCAAGCACCTTTGATGCCCTAAGAAGTGTTGCCTGCTCATTGGCGGGTGCATGGCTCGGGGCGGCTGATTTTCTTGTTGACGCATTTCCTGCAACGGCTGATTCGTCAACGACAAGCGCATGGGAAACGAGCAATATGCCGTCGGCGGGTATTTCGTCGCCACGGTCGAGAAAGACTATCTCTCCGCTCACTACTTCGCTGCGCGGAATTTCGCAAACTTTACCGTGTCGCGACACTTTCACGGGATAGAAGTCTCCCGTGTTTTGGGATTTCACGAGGCGACGTACCACATAATCTTCCATACACTGCATCACCCCGAAATAAAGAAGCACGGTGAGAATCAATCCCACCGTTCCTGCGCATCCGTTTCCTATAAATCCTATGACGAGTGATAGAAACGAGGCGAGAAACAGGGCTTTGACCACAGGGTCGCAGAGTTTTGCAGCATAGCGTTTCAATGCCGATTTTTTTCGCGACATATTCAGCACGTTGCGTCCGTGTGCAAACCGCGCAGTAGTGATTTCTGCCTCACACAGTCCCCGGCGTATTTTTTTTATGGTGTCGGAATCGGGCATTTATTTGTTCGTTTCTAATACTTTGCAAAGTTAGCAATTCTTTGGAAAGTGGAAAAGCAGAGGGGAATGTCCTGGCTTTTTTGTAAATGACTGAAACTGTGGAATTTAAGGCAAATTTGGAAGTTTTTGTAAGTTGCTGTGAATCAGATGTTTGGAAAGGCAAAAAATACAAGGCACATATTTTGAAATATGTGCCTTGTATTTTAAAATATATGGCTTGTATTTTTTGCAACAAGCCATGTGTTTTTTTGCGTGTCCGCAAACGCGGGAAAAAACACGGGGAAGGGTGGGGGCGTTAAGTGTTAACACATGAAAAATTTCGCGAACCGCTCTGCACCGTTTGCGATATGAGGGAATTTCCGTGTCTTGTGGTTATGATTAAGCAGGGAAGTCGGCAGGTGTTGTGCCCCGGAGGAAAACAAAACCGCCGTCCGTTTAGGCGGACGACGGTTTGCAATGTTATGTTAAAAGAGTGTGTGCGGCTTATGTTTACCAGTAATCCTCCGCTTCCACTCCTGCGTAAACGTTTTTGGGAACCCACTCGAAATAGTCTATGTCGAGGTTGGCGGCAGGATTGGTAAGCACATCTTTGAATCTTACATAATATGTCTGTGTGGGACTTACGTATCCACGGAAAATGATGTGGCGCAGTTTGTGGAGCGCGAAACCATCGTCGCGTCCGCTTGTCGTGCCGGCGGAGCTGATTGAACCGTAGCATTTGGGACCTTTCATAACGTCGTGGTTGCGCATGCTGCGCTCTTTGCGGGTATTCTCTTCTTTGTCTTCCGTGTCGCGGAACCATCCGATGCGCTCTGTGTTTTCATCATAACGCATGTCGATAGGAAGACCTATGGCGGCGAGGTTGTTTTTGTCCGTTCCCACATAAACCTGCATCATTCCGCGAGCGGAACCATTGGCTACGGCTACGCGAAGTTCGTATGTACCCTCGTTTGGAACGCGCGGAAGTTTGAATGTAACGTCGTAGTCGCCTTCAAACTGCGGTTCGTCCTGTTCGTATGCGCGGCAATTGGAGATTCCGTACACTTCCATGAGCGAAAGGTCGGTTTCGTCGTTGAACGTGATGCCCTCGCAATATCCGTTGTATATGTGATAGTAGTTGCTGTTGGGCAATGCGCGCATACCGTTGGTCATTAGCTCGGGCTGGATAGCCAGAACATCGAAACGGATACGCTCGTTGAGCACCTTGCCGGGCACGTCCTCGTCATACCAAAGCACATCGTCAATGGGATAATAGAATCCGTTGAGAGCCTGTATGTCGCGCACGCCGTTGTTAGGCAAAACGAGTACGCCGGGACGCGGCACGTCCAGTTCGTCATAGCTGTCCCAATCGTATTTAGCCACGTAGCGGTTCAAGCGTTTGCCGTCGGTCTGTTTGCCTTCTGTCATTTTCAAAAGACGCGGGTATTTGCCCATCGTTTCCCAATATTGCATTTTGTCTATGCCGAGTTTCAAGGGGTTGGTGTAGGCATATCCCACCTCGTTGTAGTGTATCACGAGTTTGTTGTAAGCCATTGAGCCTTTGACAATATGGTAAGCCACAAACTGATTCACCGCGTTGTCGGGACTTGTAAGGTCGGGGTTCGTGGCATTCGGGTAATAGCTCTGGCAAATGGTCTTTACCTTGTCCATTATTTCGTCCCAGTTGGTAACAATGCCGTTTTCTTTTTTGATTTCCACGCCCCATTTTTCACACAGCACGGAGTCGGGTTCCACAAAAGCCGTGAAACCGAAATATCTGTGCTGCGGCACACGTCCGCGAATTGTTACACTGTTGTCATAGTCGGGAAGGTCGCGTTTTTCGTACTCTTCGTCTCTTATGGCTTGCAAACTGTCTTTCCAATTAGTGGTAAAGAGCAGGTGGGAGAATATTAAAAGGTTGTCCTGTCCGGCTATCAGGTCGGGCAAGGTGCTCGAGTATGGCATAACCACGCGGTTTACCACATGCATCCAGCCGTTTTCCGCCTCGTTGTCGGCACTCGTTATTTCGGAGAAGGCGTCTATGAATATGCGGACCTTGCCCGTTGTGTCGTTTGTGCCGAAAGTAACGGTGGCAAAACGGTCTGCCATGGTTTTATAATCAATCGTGCCCTCCTGGAAAGAAGTGGTTTTGTAAGCTTCGTTGTGTTCGCTGTCAATAATACTGTTGAACACAATGTCTTGAGCCACCGAGTCGGGCGTTTGATTTATGTCGTAGTTGGGAGTAGAGAAAATTGAGTCGAGATAATGCTGCACCGCGTTGTTGGTAGGCACAAAAACGGTGTAGTTTCCGCGTGCTTCGAGAAGGTGGTCCATTGTGGAACCTTTCTTGCCGCTCTTGGCGTGCTGAAGCATGAAGTAATAATAGCTCAAATCGGGGTCTTCCTTGATATAGTCGGCTATAGACTTCCCGTTGAACACATAAATGTTCGACTCATCCACTTTGTCGGAACATGAAAAGAAGCTGAATGCAAGAAGCGTCAGCATCAGTAACCCAAAGCTAATCTTTTTCATGGAATATATACTTATCAAATTTTATTTTCAGGCAATGGCGTTAAGCCTTTGTAGTATGCTAAAACGTTTTCAATGGACAAAATTGTGATTTTATATTAAAATGAACAAATAAAAATCCTGCTTTTTTTCGTCATTAACACAAAGAAGTTGAAAAAAATAAGGAGCAGAAAAATAATGTATCCGATATGGAATGTAATTGAAAAATATATTCTAACTTTGCAACGAACGTTTTTCCTGCAATCGGGGACAACGAAATAATATTTAGTGGATAGATTTGAGCTGCTTGCAACCACATAAAAACAATGCTAAAACATCGGTCGTTTTTAATGCAGACCGTGAGCGTTTCCGCAAAGTTTAGTTGAAGTAGTAAAGGTCTTCCGCCCGAAAGAAGACAGTTTTAACCCGTGTGCAAAGGCATTCGTGCCCGCATACATAAAATTATTATATTAAAAGATGGCTTACTTATTCACTTCCGAATCAGTGTCAGAGGGACATCCCGACAAGGTGGCCGATCAAATATCGGACGCCGTGCTTGATGAGTTGCTTGCTTACGACCGCAACTCGAAAGTAGCTTGCGAAACTTTAGTTACCACAGGACAAGTGGTAGTGGCAGGTGAAGTAAAGACTAAAACCTATGTGGACCTTCACGAAGTTGTGCGAAAAACAATAGGTCGTATCGGTTACACAAAGGCTGAATACAAATTTGAAGCGGAATCGTGCGGCGTTCTAAACGCTATTCACGAGCAGAGTGCCGACATACGTCGCGGCGTAGAGCGCGAAGATCCGATGAATCAGGGTGCGGGCGACCAGGGAATAATGTTTGGTTACGCCACAAACGAAACGGCGAATTACATGCCGCTTACGCTTGCGCTTGCAAACAAGATTCTCACTGTGCTTGCAGAGATTCGCCGCGAAGGAAAGGTTATGACTTATCTCCGTCCTGATGCAAAAAGCCAGGTAACGGTTGAGTATGACGACAACAACAAGCCTGTGCGCATTGATACGATTGTAGTTTCCACACAGCACGATGAGTTTGTGGAAGCAAAGGACGGCAATCAGAAAGCAGCCGATGAAGAAATGCTTGCAAAGATTCGCGAGGACGTAATAAACATTGTAATTCCGCGCGTGCTGGCAGAGATAAAAACCGAATCGGTAAAGAAACTTTTCGACAACAATATAAAATACTTCGTTAACCCTACCGGCAAATTTGTTATCGGAGGTCCTCACGGCGATACCGGTCTTACGGGTCGCAAAATCATAGTTGATACTTACGGAGGTCGCGGAGCGCATGGTGGTGGTGCTTTTTCGGGAAAAGATCCTTCTAAGGTTGACCGTTCGGCATGCTATGCCGCACGCCACATAGCAAAGAATCTTGTTGCCGCAGGCGTTGCCGATGAAATTTTGATTCAGTTGAGCTATGCCATAGGCGTTGCCGAGCCGATTAATATATATGTAAACACCAACGGAACCTCACATCTGAATATTTCCGACGGAGAAATTGCAAAGAAAATAGGAGATATTTTCGATCTTCGCCCGTATGCCATAGAGAAACGCCTGAAACTGCGCAATCCTATCTATGAAGAGACGGCGGCTTACGGACATTTCGGTCGCGAACCCCAAATTGTAACCAAACATTTCCACAATGCTTATTTCGGCGATAAGGATGAAACCGTGGAACTTTTCACTTGGGAGAAACTTGATTATGTTGATAAGGTGCGCGAAGCGTTCGGCATCTAAATTATAAATGAATTGTTTGCCCGGCGCAGCCACTTGTAACGCGGTTGCTCCGGGCTTTGTTTTTTAGAAATATGAGTGAAATAAAAAGAGTTGCCGTTTATGCCGCATCAAGTTCGCAAGTTAGCAGCGAATATATCGATGCAGCGGCGGAATTAGGCAGAACGCTTGCCGCAGAAGGCATAGAGATTGTTTATGGTGCGGGAAAAGTAGGTCTTATGGGGGCTCTTGCCGATGCCGCACTTGATGCAGGAGGAAAGGTAACGGGTGTTATTCCACAATTCATGGTTGACAACGGCTGGTGCAGGGAAAAGCTTACAAACCTTATCGTTACTCCCGACATGCACACACGTAAAGAAAAAATAGTATCTTTGGCGGATGCCACCATAGCCCTTCCCGGAGGTGTGGGAACGCTCGAGGAACTTATGGAAATAATTACGTGGAAACAGTTGGGGCTTTATGCCAATCCCATAGTTATTCTAAACACGCGGGGATACTTCAATCCTCTGAAGGAAATGCTTGAGCGGGCGGTGGAAGAGAAGTTCATGCGCGAGATTCACAGGAATCTGTGGAGCATAGCTGACACGCCGCGACAGGCAGCGGACTTGATAAGGAACACGCCGCAATGGGACACCGCCATATCGAAAATGGCGCAGATGTAAACCGACATAGATATAAACATTCAGGAAAGAGATGAAATACATTCCGCTGCATGCACCGCAGGACACGGTTTCCGGTTATTCTTTCGAGGAATCAGCCGATACGGTAGCCGTTACTGCCAGACCGAAACCTAAAACGGTGAGCGGAATACTGCGCCTTTTGCCTGCCGATGCCACTCCCGGGCAACAAGACTCGGCTGTGCAGGCAATGATGGATATTCCTCCGGCAATTCATCTCTCCACTTGTCCCGACACTCTCTATCTTCCGGGACTCAAAGGCTCTCCCGCCCATGCGGATATAAAGAAATTCGACTTGCGAGAGAATTATTTTTCCGACAAGGAGTATTTCCATCCCGAATTGAGGGTGAATCAGATTGGCATGGCGGCAGAACCGATAACCTACAGGCTTAACAGCGACGATTATGTTACCGGTTTGTTGCTCGTAAGCTTCTTTATTGTTTCGCTGTTTATAGCAAGAAACATAGGAATCCTTGTTGAAAGGATAAAAAACTTCTTCTACTTTCATGTTGACGGCGGAGATTCGTCCATGAGTGCCAATCCCGAGGTGCGCGGACACATTTTTCTCATTCTGCAAACCTGTTTCACGCTTGCCATTCTGTTTTTCGACTACACGCAGCTTAATCTCACGGAAGTTTTCAACCAGGTTTCGCCCTACATATTGCTCGGCATGGACACGGCAATATGTTTTGCTTATTTCGTAATAAAGATTGCGGCTTACAAGATGGTGAACTGGGTGTTCTTTGACCGTGTGCAAAACCGCAAGTGGCTCGATTCCTATCTGCTCATGGTTACACTTCTGGGACTGTCGCTTTTTGCCCTTGCTTTGCTTGTTGTTTATTTCGATTTGTCATTCAGACCTCTCGGAATAACGGTTGTTTTGTTAGTCGGAACTTTCAAACTTTTGCAATTGATAAAATGCAGACAAATCTTTTTTGTATACCGGTTCAGCGGTATCCATTTAATTTTGTACTTTTGCACCTTGGAATTGATACCGGTGCTTCTGCTATGGAGAGCATTAGTATATTTCAACGAAATTTTGATAGTGAACATCTAAAGAAATGATCAAAAAAATTTTGGTGTCCCAACCTCAGCCAAGCTCTGAGAAATCACCTTATTTCAATATTGCGCAAAAGTACGGAGTAGAACTCGTTTTTAGACCTTTTATCAAGGTTGAGGGTGTCAGCGCAAAAGATTTTCGCAAAGAAAAGGTAAACATTCTCGATTACACTGCTATTGTTTTCACTTCACGTACTGCGGTGGACAATTTTTTCCGAATAGCACGCGAACAACGTCTCACCATTCCCGAGGACATGAAGTATTTCGGAATTTCCGAAACCGTTTCTTTATACATACAAAAGTATACCGTGTATCGCAAACGCAAGGTTTTCTTCGGAACGACCGGTAAACTTCCCGAACTTGTGGCTGTAATGATTAAGCACAAGGCTGAAAAATATCTCATTCCGGTTAGTGATGTGCACGATGACCATATCAAGACGCTTCTTGATGCGAAAGGTTTGAAATACAAGGAAGTTGTGATGTATCGCACGGTGAGCAACGACTTCAAACCGGGAGAAAAATTCGACTACGATATGATGATTTTCTTCACCTCTGCGGGAGTGCAGGCTTTGAAGAAGAATTTCCCCGATTTCAAACAGGACGACATACGCATAGCATGCTATGGAAATTCGGCACAAAAGGCTGTCAACGAACTCGGACTGCGTCTCGACCTTGCTGCTCCCACTCCCGAAGTTCCTTCAATAACTGCTGCGCTCGACAAATACCTTGCCGATAACAAATAAACGGATATATTAATTCATAATATGCGGGGGCGGTCAAAAACAAACTTTTGACCGCCCCTTTTTTGCGTCATTTTTCATTTCGTGTCCGAAGTTTTTTCTCCCGTATCCCGCACTTGCAAATCCTCATGCCGGGAGCGGCGCATAAAAGCCGTATATATGCAAAAAATTCCCCCGAAAACCGAATATATGCTTGTTATTTTTTTCCTGCGTCCGGGATTTTCCGAAAAACACATGGCTTGTCGTGAAAAATACAAGCCATGTATTTTAAAATACAAGGCACTTATTTCAAAATATATGCCTTATATTTTTTGCCGTTATAAGTATTTGAAAAACAATAGCTTATAGAAGGATTGTAAAAAGTGGTTATCTCGCTGATTATGAGCTGTTTGTGAAAATTTGCAAGGCTCTTGCCGCAAGACACGGGGGACGGCTGTGGAATGAAAACATATTCAATGGCGGAGCAGGCGGTTGAAATCTTCGCAATAATGCCGCGAAATTGCAGGAAAGCCGGTGCGCCGTTTTTGCTGCGGCATGCAGCACTTGCTCTATCTCACAAATTTATAGTAACTTTGTAGTCTCATTAATATAACATTAAAATTAGAACTCATTCGATGAATTTCGTTGACGAAATCAAATGGCGCGGTATGCTCCATCAGATGATGCCGGGCACCGACGAACTGTTTAACAAGGGAATGGTAACGGCATACGTGGGCATAGACCCCACAGCCGACAGTCTTCACATAGGTCATCTTTGCGGAATAATGATGTTGCGACATTTGCAAAGGGCGGGACACAAACCGTTGGCGGTTGTTGGCGGAGCAACAGGCATGATTGGCGACCCTTCGGGTAAAAGCCAGGAGCGCAACCTGCTTAATGAGGAAACGCTTGCACACAATATTGCGGGTATAAAGCAACAATTGTCGCATTTCCTCGACTTTGACAGCGACGCTCCCAACAAAGCGGAACTTTTGAACAATTACGATTGGACAAAGGACTATAGTTTCCTGAATTTCATACGCGACATAGGAAAACATATCACCGTTAACTACATGATGGCAAAGGATAGCGTGCAAAAGCGTCTCAATGGTGAGGCGCGCGACGGACTTTCGTTCACCGAATTTTCCTATCAATTGCTTCAGGGCTATGATTTCCTGTATCTTTACAGCCACAAAAACTGCAAATTGCAGATGGGCGGAAGTGATCAATGGGGAAACATCACCACGGGAGCGGAACTGATTCGCCGTACACTCGGTCCTGAAGCTGACGCATACGCCCTGACATGTCCGTTGGTTAAAAAGAGCGACGGAAGAAAGTTTGGCAAAACCGAACAAGGCAACATCTGGCTCAGCCCGGAGCGTACCACTCCTTACACATTCTATCAGTTCTGGCTCAATGTGGCTGATGACGATGCCGAAAAGTATATAAAGATATTCACTTCGCTTTCCAAGGAAGAAATCGATGCAGCCGTTGCAGAGCATCACGAAGATCCGGGACAGAGAAAGCTTCAAAAACTCCTTGCAAAGGAAGTTACCGTGATGGTTCACTCGCAAGAGGCATACGAAACGGCGGTTGAGGCTTCGAACATACTCTTTGGCAAAGCCACAAAGGAGAACCTCTTGAAACTTGACGAACGCACGCTTCTCGATGTCTTTGGCGGTGTGCCGCATTTCGAGGTCTCGAAAGATCAGGTCCTTGGTGTTCGCGCCGTTGACCTGCTTGCCGAAACAACACAATGCTTCGGTTCGAAAGGAGAAATGAGAAAACTCACACAAGGCGGCGGCGTAAGCATAAACAAAGAGAAACTGCAGCAATTTGACCGCCCCATGACCGAAGAAGATCTCATTGACGGAAGATATATAATAGTACAGCGCGGCAAGAAAAACTATTTCCTCATCATTGTGAAGTAACATCGCGCTGCACAAGACCTGCAAGCCGCCCCCGTTCAACGATTTTAGACGCTGGGGCGGCTTTATTATATCCCGAAAAAGCGGTATCTTTGCGAATATTCAAAAGCTAATTCCCGACAAATGGCAAGTGAAATTCTTACACCCATGATGCAGCAATTCAAACGATTCAAATCGGAGCACCCGGATGCTTTGATTTTGTTTCGCTGCGGCGACTTCTATGAAACATATCTCGAAGATGCCGTAACGGCTTCGTCGGTTTTGGGAATAACTCTCACTCATCGCAGTTCAAAAGGCGATGGGAAAGGAACAGAAATGGCAGGTTTCCCGTTTCATGCCCTTGACGCTTATTTGCCAAAGCTTATCCGTGCCGGTTTTCGCGTAGCCATTTGCGACCAACTCGAAGATCCTAAGCTCACAAAGAAACTTGTGAAGCGCGGAATCACAGAAGTTGTTACGCCCGGCGTAGCTATGGACGACAATGTGCTTTCGTCAAAGGAAAACAACTTTCTTGCTGCCGTTTATTTCGGCAACGGGGCGTGCGGACTTGCCTTTCTCGACATATCCACAGGCGAATTTCTCTGCGCAGAAGGCACAACGGAATACGTGGATAAGCTCCTTGCCAATTTTTCGCCCAAGGAAGTGCTCGTGGAAAGGGGAAAACGCGACAAATTTCTTAAGATTTTCGGAAAATATTACGTTTACGAGCTTGACGATTGGGCTTTCAATGAGCGCAGTTCGCGAGAAAAACTCCAAAAACACTTTGATGTTCGCACGCTGAAGGGTTTCGGCATCGACTACATGCACAACGGCATAACCGCTGCGGGAGCTGTTTTGCAATATCTCGAGATGACGCAGCACACACATACGGGACACATTACGTCCATACGCCGCATTGACGAGGAAAGATTCGTTAAGCTCGACAAATTCACCGTCAGAAACCTCGAGATAGTGCAGTCCATGAACGAGGGAGGCAATACGCTGCTCGATGTAATGGACCGTACCGACACGCCAATGGGTGAAAGACTGCTCAGACGCTGGCTTCTTTTTCCGTTGCGCGATGTAAAACAGATTGAAAAGCGTCAGAACGTGGTGGAATACTTTTTCCGCAATCCCGATTTCCGTGATGTAATAGACGAAAACCTTAAAGGCATTGGCGATATAGAACGTCTTACGTCTAAAATAGCGTCAGAAAGAGTAACACCACGTGAAATGGCGCAGCTCAGATGCGCTTTGAGCTGCATTGTTCCCATAAGGAATCAGTGCATGGAGGCTTCCGACGAAAACATTGTGGGAATGGGTAAGGAAATATCCCTGTGTGAGGAGTTGCGCAACAGGATTTCACGGGAACTTGTGCCTAATCCGCCGTCGCTTGTATCCAAAGGCGGCGTAATAGCCGAGGGATATAATAAGGAACTCGACGAATTGCGCGAAATATCTCACTCGAGCAAGGACGTGCTTGCCCGTTTGCGCGACGAGGAAAGCGCGAAAACCGGCATTCAGTCGCTCAAAATAGGATTCAACAACGTTTTCGGCTATTATCTCGAGGTAAGAAATATGCACAAGGAGCGTGTTCCGGAAAACTGGATAAGGAAGCAGACGCTCGTGAATGCGGAACGTTACATCACTCCCGAGTTAAAAGAGCTTGAAGAAAAGATTCTCGGTGCCGAAGACCGCATTCTCGCCCTCGAAAGCCGCCTGTATGCGGAGCTTGTGGCGTATGCGCTACAATATATAACGCCTTTGCAGCTCAACGCGGCTATCATTGCCGACATTGACTGCCTCCATTCCTTTGCCGTGAGCGCACAGGAGCATCGATATGTGCGTCCCATTGTGGACGAAAGCGAGGTGCTCGACATAAAACAAGGCAGACATCCGGTGATAGAAACGCAAATGCCGCCCGGCGAAAGCTATGTGAGCAATGACGTTTACCTTGACACCGACAAGCAGCAGATTATAATACTCACCGGACCGAACATGGCGGGTAAGTCTGCCCTTTTGCGTCAAACGGCATTGATAGCTCTCATGGCGCAGGTGGGATGTTTCGTACCTGCCGACAGTGCACGTGTGGGCGTAGTGGATAAAATTTTTACGCGCGTCGGGGCAAGCGATAACATTTCTGCGGGTGAATCGACTTTCATGCTCGAAATGAGCGAGGCGGCAAGCATCATGAACAATATGTCGCAGAGAAGTCTCGTGTTGTTTGACGAACTCGGGCGCGGAACTTCCACGTATGACGGAATTAGTATAGCCTGGGCGTTGGTGGAATACCTTCACGAGGGACCGAAAGGGCATCCGCGAACGCTTTTTGCCACACATTATCATGAACTTAACGAAATGGAGAAACATTTCGACCGTATAAAGAATTTCAACATCACCGTGTGTGAATCGAACGGTAGGATTGTGTTTCTGCGCAAGCTCGAACCGGGCGGAACGGCTCACTCTTTCGGTATCCATGTGGCGAAATTGGCGGGAATGCCTCCCTCCATAATAAAACGCTCCGAGGTGATATTGAAAGAACTTGAGGCTTCCACTCCCGGAGAAAACGTTTCGAAGCATACCGAAGCCATTGCGTCAAGCCGTGAAGGCACGCAATTGAGTTTCTTTCAGCTCGATGACCCCGTGCTCATGCAGATACGCGACGAGATATTGGGTCTCGACATAAACAATCTCACCCCCATGGAAGCGTTGAACAAATTGAACAGCATAAAGCACATTTTGACGGGCAAATAAGGGGGCATTTTTGCGGTTTTGTAAGTAATTGAAAATCAGACTTCAATTTTGGCGAAAAATACAAGGCACTTATTTTAAAACAAGTGCCTTGTATTTTAAAATATATGGCTTGTATTTTTTACAACATGCCTTATGTTTTTTTCGCAAGCCCAAACGGGTTTCCAAATTCCCGTTTCGCGCGTTATTTTATGCCTTGTCTGTCGTATGAATTTCCTTTTCGTTGCGACGTTCTATGTTTTCCGGTTCGTCTTCATGATGACGTTTCCAACGATTATGCGTCCAAAGCCAGTTGCGCGGGCTTTTGCAAATCATTTCCTCAAGCAGCTTCATGTAAACATCCGTCAGCTCGTAGTCGGGATAGGAACGCGGATCGTCGGTAATCTTTTCGAGCGAGCAATGATAGTATCCGCGCTTCACACAGCGCACGTTGGCAAAAAACACACTTGCATTGACCTTCTTGGCAATTCTTTCGGTGCCGGTATAAACGGGTGTGTCCTGATGAAGAAAGTCAACCCACTCGTGAATGTTAACCCAGCGCGGTCCCTGGTCGGCTATGAAACCTATCACAGTCTTTTTCCTGTCTCCGCGCATGGTTATGATTCTGCGCAGAGCGTCTTTCTTGGGAATGTTCTCGGCTCCGAAACGTCCGCGAAGCTCCAGCATGATGTTGTTGAAGAAGTCGCTTTTCACGGGATGGTACAACTGACCGCACTGAATGCGGTCGAGGTGAAACCACTGCGGCATGGTGGAAATCCATTCCCAGTTGCAAAAATGTCCGAGGTAAATGAAGCAAAATTGGTGGGTATCGAGCGATTTTTCAATCTCGTCGTTCCCTGAAAAAGTCATACGCCGGTGGATTTCTTCGGGAGAAATGGACAACAATTTGAACATTTCCACCATATTGTCGCAGAAAGAGTGATAGAAATCACGCTCTATTTTCAGAAGCTCTGCTTTGGTTTTGTCGGGAAAAGAGTTGCGGAGATTCTTGCTTACCGTTTTGCGGCGATAGCCTACTATTTTGTAAACAAGCACATACAATATGTCGCTTAAAACATATAACATCCGGAAAGGCAACAGCGAAAGGGCATAAATAATGCCCCTCATGATACGATAGCCAATGTTATTCATCTTTGCTTAGAGAGTTTTTTCGTTTCGAGAGCCGTTTCTATTTTTTCGGCTATGCGGTTGGGATCTATCCGCCTTAGGCATGCGTAATCGCCGCGACTGCATTTCTTGTTTCCGTAAACCGAACACGGACGGCAATCCATGTCTGTTTGTATGAAAGTATCTGGAGTTTGTCCCCACGCACTGAATCCTGCTGCCGGATGGGTGGCTCCCCAAATGGAGAAAACCTTGACACCAACAATCGAAGCCAGGTGCATGTTTGCCGAATCCATGGAAAGCATTACGTCCATACGGCTCATAACACCCAACTCATCGGACATTCTGCCTTTTCCAACCACTGAAATCACCGACGGATACCTTTTCTCCCATTCTTCGGCTATAAGTCGTTCCTCGCTTCCGCCTCCGAAAATGAAAATTTTGCGTTTCGGTCGTTTGCAAAGCAGTGAAACCACGTGTTCCATAAGCTCCAAGGGATAAATTTTTCCCTCGTGCTGGGCAAAAGGTGCTATGCCAACCCACTCATTTTCGTTCTTGCCACCCACAACGGGCGCAAGCGTACCGACATCTCCCTCGTCGTCCCCGAATATTGAGTGAAAGTCCACATCAAAACCGAAACCGAGTTTCTTAAGAACCTCGGCGTAGCGCATGGTAGAGGTCTTGAGCTGCACAAGTCTTTTGTGTTGCGGTCGTGTAAGCTCCTTTTTCTCCCTGCGTCCCTTGTTTATCACCGCCACAGGCACTCCCGCCATACGAAAACGCATGTCAAGATATTTTGTGCGGAGAACGTTGTGAAAATCAGCCACAGCATCAAATTCTTCACGACGGAGTTCTCCAAAAAGTCTCTCCAGTCCGCGAATACCTCCGTATTCCTGCAAATCAATTCCGTAAAAACACACATTTGAAGGCATGTTGGCAAAAAGAGCTCCCCATTTCTCACGCGAAACCACCACAATTTCGCTGTCGGGATAGTTTTCCGCGAAAGAATATATGACAGGCACGCTCATAGCTACGTCGCCGAGTGCCGAAAGTCTCAATGCCAAGATACGGGACATGCAGATAATTGTTGCTTAATACTGTTTTTTATGCTGAAATAGAGATAATATGCAAATTTAGCCTTTTCGCCCGGTACTGACAAATAAGATGATATATTTTGGTGGGCAAATATAGCGGAAATATAGGCGTTTTTGACTAATGCACTGCGAAATCGCGACCCGAAAGACGTTTGTAATCGCGCCGATTCCCAAAATGTGCGCCCGCAGTTTTGTTCATTTCTGTCTAAAGAGTAACTTTGCGTCTGATAAAGCCATACTTACAAACAACAATGATGCCTACATATTGGAGTTTTTTTGTTACGTTTTTCCGCATAGGGCTTTTCACCGTTGGCGGAGGGTATGTAATGCTGCCCATGATTGAGGACGAAGTTGTGGACAAGAAAAAGTGGATAAACAAAGGCGACTTTCTCGACCTTTTGGCCGTTGCCCAGACTGTTCCGGGCGTTTTTGCCGTGAACATGAGCATTAACATAGGCTACAGACTGCGAAAAGTGCCCGGGGCATTGGCTTGTGCGTTGGGCTGCGTGCTTCCTTCGTTTCTCATGATCCTTGCCATTGCGCTGTTTTTCCATCAGTTTGAAAACAATCCCACGGTCGAAGCCATATTCAAAGGCATACGTCCGGCAGTGGTTGCGCTTATAGCGGCTCCGTGTATAAAGTTGTCGAAAAGCGCGGGCATTAATTTGTCGAATGTGTGGCTGCCAATTTGTGCCGTAATGGGAATATGGCTTTTCCACATCTCTCCCGTTTACATAATTCTCTGTGTTTGCGTGGGAGGATTCATATATGCGCGTTACATTAAACCACAGGAATGATATGAGCGGCGTTGTATTGTTTTTGCTGTTGTTTTACACATTTTTCAAGATAGGTCTCTTCGGTTTCGGAGGCGGCTATGCCATGCTTTCCATGATTCAGGGCGAAGTGGTAACAAAATATCAATGGCTCACAACCTCCCAGTTCACCGACATAGTGGCTATAAGCCAAATGACACCCGGTCCCATTGGAATAAACTCCGCCACCTATGTTGGCTATTCGGCTGTTGTTAATGCAGGATACTCTCCTGCCATGGGCGTATTGGGAAGTGCTATGGCTACGTTCGCAGTAGTTTTGCCCTCGTTCATACTTATGTTCACCATAACCAAGATTCTCATAAAATATCGCGAGACTGATTTGGTAGACACCATGTTCTCGCTCTTGCGTCCTACGGTTGTGGGACTCATTGCAGCGGCCGCATTAATACTCATGACCCCCGAAAACTTCAGCGCACCCGACATCAATCCGTGGCAGTTCTACATAAGCATATTTTTGTTTGTGGCAGCGTTTGTGGGCACACAGTTTTTCAAGATAAACCCCATAAAGATGATTATCGTCTGCGCTACGGCAGGCTTCATATTGTTTTACTGAAAAACTACTTGCGTTGCGCGCATGAGGGAAAGCGAAAAAATTGCTGCTTTTCCGCAGTTGCGAACAAATTTTCCCCACCAATTTTATCCTGTTTCCGCACCCCGGAAAACACACATGGCTTATCGCAAAAAATACAAGGCACTTATTTTAAAATAAGTGCCTTGTATTTTAAAATATATGGCTTGTATTTTTCGCCTTTTCAAATAGCTGAAAAACAATGTCTTGAAAAACCGCAAAAATCAGCCTTTCCCAAACGATGTTTGGGCTATTCTTTTTCGGATTGCTGCTTGCATAATTCAAGGATTTCGTCATAACCGCGTTGCGAAGCAATAGACATGAGAGTAATTCCATTCTTGTTCACCATACATCCGGCTCCGTATTTAAGAAGCAGTTTTATAAATTCGACATCATGCCCATACATTGTAACAGCATACCACAAAGGGAAATTTCCCCATTTGTCATATAAATTAGTTTTAGCACCTTTCTTTAATAATAAATCCGTTATATATAAAACATCTTTGTGGTATCGCCAATAATACATTGCACAAAAATGCAAAGCCGTTTCTTTACCCTTGTTTTGGTAATTTATGTCAATTCCTTTGGCTATGAGGTGTTCGGCACCTATTACATTGTCGTAAGCAATGGCTAACTGCAACAGATTATGCTTTGTGCAGTCATTAAGAGAGTTTACATTGTCTTCGTTTACCAGTTTTTTGAACAGTTCAACCCTGTCCGGGTCTTTTACAACTGTAAAAATGTCGTTTCCTATTGTTTTCATGTAGTTCTTTTTACTATTTCTGTTTAACGTATAGGCTGTGTTAATTAAGTGAATGGGGTAATTGTTGCAAATATAGAAAAGATGCGCGACAAAATGAAGCGAAGTCTGTATTTTTACGTCTGTTAATCTGCGTACTGTATATCTATAAATTCAGAAAATCAGAATGACAATAAGGGTATACTATCAAGAATAATGCCTCTTTGTTCTTTTTTAAAGTGCATTAATTTATGTATTCACGAGCTTCTTTATGACTTCGGACAACATATTCTTTTTTCGATTCATTTTGTTTGCTTGATTTTATCTTAACTTTCTGTGATTAATGGCAATTTTTAAGCTTCGGATTTTTCGTCAGGGACAAAATTCCTTTCTATATTCGTTGGCAAGCTTCTCATCTTTTATCTTTTCATAAACCATTGTCTTGGGATTGTTGCGTAGTATTAACTTTTTCCCTGTCAAATGAAATCTTACAGAAGAGTAGATGCTTACGTATGCAAAAGGATAGCCATCCCAACAGTCAGGAAAGTCTATCATAAACATATTGCTCCCCGTTTTTTCAACATAGTAGACTTTGCTTTTTTTGTGTATCCTATCCGGGTCGAGATCTCGTCGGGACTTATTCCAAAACCCTTCAATGCAAAATAGACTTATGTTTTCCTGCGAAATTGTAAGCGTGTCGGACGTTATTTCATAATCAATACCGTTTGTATTCAAAATCCATTTGTCTTTACCTCCTTCTGCCTCTTCGGTGCAAAAGAAACCGAGAGCTTTAAGTCTGTTTCGGAATACAAAGGTTGTACCTTTGGCTTTGGCAATTGATTCTTCAACTGTAATAGGGAACGTTGGGGCGCGTTTAATATAGCTTGCAAGTGAAACGTCCTTGTTCTTTTCATCGAAATGCCACTTGCCTGTTGAATGATATGACGGTATAAATCCTTGATTCATAAAGCGCATATCAAAAGTACTGTCTTTTCTCAAGTCCAATTGTGAATAAGAAGCCCACCCTTTGGGTGCATTGAGGTAAAGACCGCTTATGTCATTAGATGTATGGCAGGAAAAAAGAATTATTCCCGCTAAAATAAAAAGCAAAAAAGTTGTTATTCGTTTCATTACAGACGCAAAATTAGAGTTAGTTTTATAAATCAATATACATCAGTTCCGTTAAATTTTAATCCTCTGAACCATTTGGGTGTAATACCAAATATATTAGTAGGTGTTGATGTTTCTGAATATGGAATTAATCCGTTTGTTATAGAATATTCTGTTTGATAAGCTTCTTTTTCAATTTCGAAAAGCTCTAACATGTTGGCAAAAGCTTTTCCTTCTTTGAATATTGTAAAACCTCTCTCTCTTTGAATGGCATGAACCGTTTCATGCGCGTAGCTGCCTATTGTTCCGAAATTTTCAATATAAATTGTATTTCCATCCCAAACTATAGATGCTATTCCATTATATATTCTTTTATACGCGTATGTTTGTGAAGAATTTTCCAGTATAGAAATTCCATCATGAAGATGGCTTAAAAGATTTTTTTTATACTGTAATTCGCTTAAATTTTCTTTATACCTTTTAATCTTTCTATTTCTTGCTTTTTCACTAAGAGATATATCATTGTTTGCAACTTCTATCTTTCTCTTTATTTTCTGTATCGCTTTTTCTAAAGAACGGACGTGAAACATAGAAATTTCTTGTATTCTTGTTGCTTTTTCTTTATCTTCTAATGTTTTCCATTTTCTTCCGTCGGGGTCTATGAAAGTTACGGGATTATCGTTGCAAAAAGCGTATGGACTGATGTTGTAGTATTTTTCGCACAGCGGATCGGGCGAAGTCCAAAAGGCAGCCGCCGGGTCGTACAGCCTTGCGCCGTAATCGTAAAGGTCGAGACCGTGTTTGCGGTCGAGATATTTTCCGCAATACTTGTAAGACTGAAACCCCGGAGCCGTACAGACATCTCCCCAAGCCCCTCCCCGGGCATAGTATAGGTTCTGCTGCAGGATCTGTCCGTCCTCGTTCGCCACGGAGCGCACGCTGCCCAAACGGTCATATAGAATGAAACGGCTTCTTCCCTTTTTGCGCAGCACCCCGTCCCTTACAACCGCCGTTCTTCCCGCAGTGTCGCGGTGCAAATCAGGGAAAAGACGAAACGCAGGTTCATGAGAAGGCAAAAGTATGTGTGAAAGAGAAACGTTCTCCGGCTATGTTCTACTCATATATAATAAGGTATTCTTTGCAGGCAGCTCTTCCGTCATAGGACATCCGTCTCCGTCCGATGCCGCCCCGCATTGTTCATGATTATAACGGGTTAGTTTGTTGCAAATATAAAAAAGAAGCATAACAACACCAAACAAACACACCTGTTTTAGCCGGGAAATTTTTCCCGAACCGATAAAACATAGTTTGGAATCGGAAAGTTTTTTCAGTAAGTCGGGAAAACTTTGGAGTGAACATGAAATCTTTCATTTCACAACGAGAAAAACATCGGAAAATCGGGAAATATTTCAGTCCAAAAAGCACCCCGGAAAACACACATGGCTTATCGCAAAAAATACAAGGCACTTATTTTAAAATAAGTGCCTTGTATTTTAAAATATATGGCTTGTATTTTTCGCCTTTCGTAACCTTTGATTCACAATAACTTACAAAGGCTCTTTTTTGACTATTCCACGACTTCGGCTTTTTGGATTATTACGTCTTTTACGGGGCGGTCGTGTTTGTCGGTGCGCACTGCCTGTATGGCTTTTACCACTTTGAGCCCTTCTATCACCTCGCCAAACACTGTGTATGAGCCGTCGAGATGGGGCGTGCCGCCGTTGTTTTCGTAGTCTTCCATTATGTTTTCGGGGATTTCAAATTCGCCGTCCGTTACTTCGTACATTCTTTGGCTCATTTGCGACATGTCGGATTCGCTTTGCACTTTTCCCCACACTATATAGAATTGCGATCCGCTGGAACGCAGTTCGGGGTTTACGTCATCGCTTTCGCGTGCTGCCGCAATGGCTCCGCGTTTGTGCCAATGCCGGGGATAATCTATTTCGGCGGGAATGGTGTATCCGGGTCCGCCTTCTCCGAGTTTCTGTTTGGGTGCGGCGTTGCGCGAATCGGGGTCTCCGCCTTGAATCATAAAGTTTTCAATCACGCGGTGAAACAAAAGTCCGTTGTAAAAACCTTCCTTGACGAGTTTTATGAAGTTGTCGCGATGCTTGGGTGTTTCGTTGTACAGTTCAACCACCATGTCGCCCATATTTGTGGAAAGAAGCACTTTCACACGTTTGTCGGCGGGGGCGGCAATACTAATGATTGCCGTGAGAAACAGCAAAGCTGTAACGGAAAACCTTTTCATGTGTAACGATTATGGGATTGCGGTTGGGGGTCAGGGCAATATTTTCGTGCCGCTTTCGGTATCAAGTCCCTTAGCTGCCGTTATTATCACACGTTTCACCCCGGCTTCCACGGCTTGCAGGGCGTTTTGTATTTTAGGTATCATACCGCCACTCACAACTCCGTCTTCAACCAGTTTTGCAAAGTTGTCGGCATGGATTTCCGGTATTACGCTGTTGTCATCATCGGGATTGGTCAGAACACCTCGCTTTTCGAAACAGTAAACCAGGCTCACGTCGTAAAGGTGTGCCATGGCTTTCGCCGTTTCTCCCGCTATGGTGTCGGCATTAGTGTTGAGCAGGTGTTCGTGTCCGTCGAAAGTGAGCGGAGCAAGCACCGGGGTTATGCCTTGATTGATTATGGATGCAAGACGTTGGGAATCAACTTTGTCAACATCGCCCACAAAACCGTAGTCCACGGGCTTTGCCTCGCGCTTGTGGGAAACGATAATGCCGCAGTCGGCTCCGGTCATTCCAAGGGCGCAGATGCCTCGCGAGTTAAGTCCTGCCACAATGTTTTTGTTTACCAGACCGCCGTAAACCATGGTTACGACGCGCAGCATGTCGGAGTCGGTAACTCTGCGACCGTCTATCATCTTTGTTTCATAGCCTAACTGCGCAGCCACCTGGGTTGCTGTACGTCCGCCGCCGTGAACGAGGATTTTGTTGCCGGAAATGTTCTTGAAGTTGTCGAGCAGTTCGGCAAGGGCAACGGCATCCTCAACTATTTTGCCGCCAACTTTTACTATTGTGAGCGATTGTTTCATATTTGTGTCTGTTCGTTGTCTTCATGTTTTTTATCCTTGAAACGCATTTTGTCGTTCTCGCGATAAAGTTCATCGTCGTTAAGTTCGAGATATGTATATCCGTAAAGTCCGCTGCGGTAGTTGGCAAGGAATTCGTTGCCTTCGGACAATGTTATCTTGCCGTTAATTTCGGCGCGTTTCACCCAAGTTTCCAATCTGCGTTGCAAACGTTTCGCGTCATATTGGACATATTCCAGAACTTCAGCCACTGTTTCGCCCTCAATTACGCGGTCAATGCTGTATCCGTCGTTTGCCACAGTAACATGGACGGCATTGGTGTCGCCGAAAAGGTTGTGCATGTTGCCGAGAATCTCCTGATATGCGCCAACAAGGAACACTCCCACGTAGTAACGCTCTCCGCGCCTTATGGAATGGAGCGGCACGGTGGATGTTTGCTGCATGGCATTGACATATTGCGCAATTTTTCCGTCGCTGTCGCAGGTTATGTCCTGTATGGTTACGTTTCTTTCCGGTTTTTCGCCGAGACGCTGTATGGGCATTACCGGGAAAAGCTGATCTATTGCCCAAGAATCGGGAAGACTTTGGAAGAGCGAGAAATTGCAGAAGTATTTGTCTGCAAGCAGACGGTCGAGACGGCGCAATTCTTCGGGTACATGTTTTTGGGCGTGGACTATGGTGTTTGCCTCACGGGTTATGCTCCAGTAAAGACTCTCGACCTGAGCGCGTGTTTTAAGGTCTATGATTCCGTGATCAAAGAGTTCGAGAGCTTCGTCGCGTATTTGCTCTGCATCGTGCCAGTCTTCGAGCATGGAACGAGCAGAAAGATTGTCCCAAATTTCGGAAAGGTCCTGTACAAGTTTGTGGTCGTCTTTCGTGGCTTCGAAATCTTCGGGCATTTGCGGCTGCGAAGCCACGTCGGTTACCTCAAGAATCAAAACACTATGGTGAGCGGTGAGTGAACGACCGCCTTCGGTAATGATATTAGGGTGAGGAATATTGTTTTTATTGGCTACATCAACAAATGTATAGACACAGTCGTTGACATACTCCTGAATGGAATAGTTTACAGAGTTTTCGCTGTTGCTCGAACGGGTTCCGTCGTAGTCAATACCGAGTCCGCCGCCGCAGTCAACAAATTCCACGTTAAATCCCATGGAATGGAGTTGCACGTAAAACTGTGAGGCTTCGCGCAGAGCCGATTGTATGCGTCGAATCTTGGTAATCTGGCTGCCGATGTGAAAATGTATCAGTTTCAAACAGTCTTCCATTCCCCGGTTTTTGAGAATACGGACAGCTTCAAGCAGTTCGCTGGAGTTTAATCCGAATTTGCTTGCATCGCCTCCGCTTTCTGCCCATTTTCCTGCGCCTGTGGATGCAAGTTTAATGCGTATTCCAATCTGCGGACGAACGCCGAGTTTCTTGGCAGATTCGAAAATGCGTTCGAGTTCATCAAGCTTTTCTGCCACAAGAAAGACTTTCTTTCCCATTTTCTGGGCTAAGAGAGCAAGTTCAATGTAGCTTTGATCTTTATGACCGTTACAAATAATTGGGCTGTCGGACTCCATGTTTGTGGCAAGTACAGCGTGGAGCTCGGGTTTGGAACCTGCTTCGAGTCCGATGTTGTAACGTTTTCCGTGGCTAATGATTTCTTCCACCACGGGACGCATCTGGTTTACTTTTATAGGGTATATAATGAAATGCTCTGCGTTGAAACTGTATTCTTTCGCCGCTTTCTGGAAACAGGTAGCCGTTTTTTCAATGCGGTTGTCAAGAATGTCGGGGAAACGAAGCAACACGGGAGCCGTGATATTGCGTGTGTCGAGTTCGTCCATTAGTTCTTTGAGGTCGATTTCCACACCATCTTTTCGCGGTGTTACGTAAACGTGTCCCTTTTCGTTGATGTTAAAATAATTGACACCCCAACCGTTTATATTATAAAGCTCGGCGGAATCTTCAACGCGCCATTTTTTCATTTATCTGTAGTTTTTATTTTTTCGATTATTTCGTTGCAAATATTATCAATCTTTTCTCTTGTGCAAAGAGGCGATACCTCTTGCCTGAACATGGCTTGGGAATAAAAAGGTTCGCGCTCCTTGAGCTGATTTTCAACGTAAATTTTCAACTCTTCGGGCGTTTTGCCTTCGAGAAGAGGGCGACGTCCGCGACTCATTTTGAGATGTTCCAAAATAGTTTCGCTCGAGGCATGGAGGTAAACCGTTTGGGAAACGGAGTTCATGTATTCCATGTTGTCGAAAAAGCACGGCGTTCCTCCTCCACACGAAAGCACGATGTTTTCAAACTCGGCTACTTCGTGCAGCATGCGTCGTTCGAGGTCGCGGAAGTGTTGTTCGCCGTATTCGGCGAATATTTCCGGCACTTTAGTGTGGAATCTTTCCTCTATATACCAATCCAGGTCGTAGAATGTAAGACCCAAACGTTTGGCAAGCTCTTTTCCCACCGTGGTTTTGCCTACACACATGTAGCCTATCAGTGTTATACTTTTCATCAGGTTTTTTTGCTTGCAGTCTTTTTGGTGGTTTTGGTTGTTTTTGCCGCAGCGTTTTTTTTAGTTGCCTTGAGCTTTGCTTTTACCGGCTCGCTGTTCACAATTTTCATACAATCTTCGTATGTAAGTGCCGCAGCGTTTTCCTTTTGTTCTTTTGTGAGACGGTAATTCTTTTTCTTGTATGATATATATGCCCCGTAAGGACCATTCATTACCTCGAGTTCGTCGTCTTCTGCGAATTTTTTCAGATGACGTTTCTCATCGGCTTCCCTTTTATCGAGAATTATCTGACAAGCTTCGTCAAGAGTTACTTTCAAAGGGTCAAGTCCTTTGGGAAGTGAGGCATATTTCCCGTCATGTTTAACGTAAGGACCGAAACGTCCCGCGCCAATCACAACTTCTTTGTCTTCGAATTCGCCAAGTGTACGCGGAAGTTTGAAAAGCTCAAGAGCATCTTCAAGCGTAAGCGTTTCGTAGTTTTGGTTTTTGCGAATAGTGGCGAACATAGGCTTTTCTTCTTCCTCGGCAGTACCTATTTGGACCATCGGACCATAGCGACCGATTTTTACAAAAACCTTTCGGCCTGTGTTAGGGTCTGTTCCAAGTTCGCGTTCTCCCACTTTCTTGCCGCTGTTGTCGTTTTTGGAACGTTCCACTTCGGGTTCGAAGTTGTCGTAAAAGTCTTTCATTAATCCCGTCCACTCTTTTTTCCCTTCGGCTACCTCATCAAATTGTTTTTCTACCTCGGCGGTGAAATTATAATCCATGATGTCGGGAAATTCCTGCTTTAGAAAGTCAGTAACCACAAGCCCTACGGGAGTGGGAATAAGCTTTCCTTTGTCCGAGCCGGTTGTTTCCGTGGCTTCGTGGCGGGTTACGTTTCCGTCTTTAAGCGTTATGATGCAATAATTACGCGGGCTACCTTCTTTATCTCCCCTTACCACATAGCCTCTTTGCTGTATGGTACTAATTATGGGGGCATAAGTAGACGGGCGACCTATTCCGAGTTCTTCCATCTTGTGAACAAGTGAAGCCTCATTATATCTTGGCGGATGTTGTGTGAAACGTTGTGTGGCGTTAATCTCACAAGCTTCGGGCTTATCGCCTTTTTGCATTGCGGGCAACAGGTGATTTGATTCTGTGGAGGCATCTGCACCATCGCGTGATTCGCGATAAACACGCAGAAAACCGTCAAACTTCACAACTTCTCCCGATGCGGTAAATCTTTCATCGCGTGTGGAAACCGAAATATCGGCAGAAGTTTTTTCGATCAAAGCATCTGCCATTTGGCATGCTATGGTGCGCAGCCAAATCAGTTTGTAAAGTTTTTTTTGTTGTGGCGTTCCGTCTATTTCATGACGCTCCATTGCTGTGGGGCGAATGGCTTCGTGGGCCTCTTGTGCGCCTTTGCTTTTGGTTACATAGTTTCTCGGTTTGGAATATTCCTCACCGAGTGTGGCGGTTATTTCGTTTTTGCAGGCGTTAATGCAGAATGAAGAAAGATTAACCGAGTCGGTACGCATATAAGTAATGAGACCTTCTTCATAAAGTTGCTGCGCCACGCTCATTGTAAGCGAAACAGGGAAACCAAACTTCCTTACAGCCTCTTGCTGAAGCGTGGAAGTTGTGAAAGGAGGGGCAGGCGTGCGCTTTTGCGGCTTTATGTTTATGTCGTTCACCTCATAGGCGGCGGCTTTGCAATCGTTGCAGAACTTTTCTGCCTCTTCCTTTGTGGCGAAACGCTTGTTCAGTTCCGCGCCAAAGGTATTGCCATTCAGATTAAACGTTGCCGTTACGCGGAAAAACGTTTCGCTTTTGAATTCGTTTATTTCTCTTTCCCTTTCAACTATCAGTCTTACTGCCACACTCTGCACGCGCCCTGCCGAAAGCGAAGGACGTACTCTGTGCCACAGCACCGGCGAAAGCTCAAAACCTACAATGCGATCCAGAACCCTGCGTGCCTGTTGGGCATCTACAAGATTCAGATCAATGGCACGCGGATTTTCTATAGCGTTCAGGATTGCCGATTTCGTTATTTCGTGAAAAACAATGCGGTGTTTGTCGGTTACGGGAAGTTTAAGCACCTCCGCAAGATGCCACGAAATAGCTTCTCCCTCGCGATCCTCATCGCTTGCGAGCCATACGGTTTCTGCACCCTTCGCTGCCTTTCTGAGTTCGCTCACTACGTGGGCTTTGTCTTTGGGTATCTCATATTGCGGCTGGAATGTCTTGGGGTCTATTCCGTTGTTCTTTTTTTTCAGGTCGCGTATATGGCCGAACGAAGGCATTACTTTATAGTCAGAGCCGAGATAGCGTTGTATAGTCTTGGCTTTTGCCGGAGATTCGACGATTACGAGATTTTTTTGCATTAATTTCCTCTTTGCTTGTTTCTTTGGGTTGCAAAAGTATGGAAAAATCTTTGATAGTGAATGAAAAGAGATGCTTTAATTTATAAAAACCCTTTGTCGGAATTAAAATGCGTCAAAAGTGCATGAGCGAAACTTGCAGTTCGGTTGTTTTTGGCTGATTTTGTGCGCCGCATGCGTTTCTTTATGATTATTTCGGGAAACGCCATACAAAATGCGGCATGGGATTCGCGAGTTTTCCCACTGGCTTGAAAAACATATTCGCGGCAAACAACCGGGGGTGTTTGCCGCGAATATATTTAATGGTTTGTTTTATCGCAGAAGGCTTAGTATTCTTCCTCATTGAAGAAGAAATCTTCTTTTGTGGGATAGTCGGGCCATACATCCTCGATGTTTTCATACACTTCACCTTCGTCTTCCAATTCCTGAAGGTTTTCGATAACTTCCATCGGGGCACCCGATCGAGTGGCATAGTCAATTAATTCGTCTTTTGTGGCTGGCCATGGCGCGTCTTCGAGTTTCGAAGCTAATTCAAGTGTCCAATACATAGTTTTATAAGCGTTTGTTTTGAAAACGGCGCAAAATTACAATGTTATTCCGAATAAGCAAGAAAAATAGAAAGAATTTTCATTGCCGCATGTTAATTCTTTGAAATAAAACGTGGTTTGCGGTTTGCGGTGCATGGTGATGTTTTCAAAAACTTACGGTGTAGTTTTGCTTGTTGAGGTTTTTGTTGAAGAATACGAGTCCTATTTCGTGAAGGTCGAAGGTTACAATGGCTTTGGGGTCGGCGCATATTTCTTTCCAGTTGCTTTGTGCCCGGCGCGAGGAGTGTATTCCCGCTGCGGCGAAAAAGGTGTTGTCGTTGCAGGATTGGGCTGTGATGTGAAATGCCGTGAGGAAATCCGTGCCGGGTGCGGCATATACGAATTCGTGTGCCCTGGCGGGCAGGCTGTCTGCCACGGGATATATGGATATTGCGGCTTTGCTGCTTCCGGCTGCCACATATTCTGCCGTGAGTGCGGAGCGTATGCCTATGAGTGAGGCTTGTGCGGGATGACAATAGTTGGCTATGCGAAACATCAGTTTGTCGGCGCGGGCGGAAAGCCCGCGTTCGCCGTGGCGACGCTTGCGGCGACGTTTTTTAAGGTTTTTGTATGCGTAATAGCGGGCGTGTTCGTAAACCACTCCCTTTATGAATCCGTAGGCAAAGGGTGAGTGCACTCCGTATCCGTTGCGGTGGCGAATGCGCCGCAACCGCACGAAAAATCTTACTATTTCCTTCCTCCACGTACTCATTCCGGCTGCAAAATTACATATTTCTGTTAAAGCATAGCCGTTTTGTGGCGCAGCTATCATAAAAAAAGCTAAATCCAATAACTTTTTTCTTTGCGGTGTTTGCAATATGTTTGTGATTCAGTACATTTGCAATGTGTTTTTCATAGTATTAGATTTAAGGTTAACAAGATTGGGATACGGCGGTATCCCATTTTTTTGCCCTGACCCCTATGTCGTGAAAAATGCGTGCCGTTTTGGCGGCAAATATGTTCACATGCAATTTTTATGACGTGCGTTTTCCTGTGTTTTTCGGTGTTTGAATGATGCCGTACATGCCGTTTTTTTGACGTTTCCCGGGGCATGAAAAAACACACATGGCTTATCGTAAAAAATACAAGCCATATATTTTAAAATACAAGGCACTT